>Ga0209467_1000352_pt1 | contig 71087 bp, 77 predicted proteins | sample Higcelwee11metaG_FD_187175 | JGI IMG/M metagenome (GOLD analysis project Ga0209467, IMG submission 187175) | Freshwater pond sediment microbial communities from the University of Edinburgh, under environmental carbon perturbations - High... | ecosystem: Environmental > Aquatic > Freshwater >...
CATTAAGGGCAAGGAGATTTGTTTGATCGGCAATATCAGCGATAACAGTGAGGACTTGTTTGACTTGAGAAGCCTCTTGGGATAGAGAGTTGAGACGATCATTGATTTCCTCCTCCATTTGGACAGTGAGAGAGAGTTGCTCAATAGTATTATGAAGAGCCGATTGTGCCTCTTGGAGGTTTTCACGTGCTCCGAGTGCTTTGTTACGTACACTCTGCGCTTCGAGGGCAGAGGTGTTCATAGTCTCTTTCATTTTATCAGATTCGACGGTTGTTTGAGTAACGATTTTTGCTTCTTCTTCTGCGGCTCTTCCGATAGCAAGAGTTGTAGCAGAGAGTTCGGATGAGACAGAAAGATTTTCACTTGATGCGGAACGGATACCTTGGAATGCTTGACGTAATACGCTGACGAGTTCATTGAGTTTACGACTTATTTGTGCTAGCTCATCATTTCCTTCAATCGTAACTAGACCTGTGAAATCACGATTTTGCGCGACACTTTCCATCCCTTTTTCAAGTCTTCTGATAGATGCAGTGATAGAATTGATCATTATCATGAAGATTCCCATAACGATAACAATACTCATAAAAATAATAATTTCTGAAATTCTTGCATTGTCATCAAGGGTAGCGATATTGTTTTTTTTCATCTCATTAACAAGTTCAGACTCTTCACTCATCAGTTTGGCATAAACTTCTGCCGATTCTTTTGTGATACTCTGTAGCTTTTCACCATCAGGTGTTGAAGAAAATTCATTATCATGAATTAGATTTTCGTTTTCATAGATAATTTTTACACGTGGTTCATTGAGTGCTATCCACTCTTTATGATGATTAGAAATTCGCGTTAAGTGCTCTTTATTATCTTTTGAACGGGTGATTTTGTTCAGTTCTTGTATACTTTTTTGAAGCTTTTGGTTGTGCTCCGCATAGCCTGTAGTAAACTTTTCATCATATAATAGTTGGAAACCTCTTAGGTCCATCATGGCACCGTTGGTATGGGTTCTAATTTCACCTAGGAGGATCATTCTCTCTGCTGTTTTTTCAGCATCTTTGTTATTTGAGTAAGCTAAATATGCCAAAGTCACGTAACTGATAAAAGTAATGACAGCAAGTGTTGCTAGTTTCCCTTTAATTGTCGAAAAATTCATGTATACACACCTATTGTTGCAATTGTATTACAATTATAGCATACAGGAGCTTTCCAAAGACGTGAATAGGCGAATTAATCAGGTTTGAATAGATTTGTAATAGGCTAATGCGTTGCGAGAACTGATTTTTTGATTAACGATAGGGTGGGGATATCTATTGATCGACAGTTCTTTTAAAATATTTTCGTTATAGAGTTTTTTTGGTTCTATATCAGTTAATTGAGGAAGCCACTTATAAATATAAACCGCATGGGCATCAAATTTAGCAGTTTGAGTGTAGGGGTTAAAAATACGAAAATAAGGCTGTGGATCAACCCCAGTTCCAGCACTCCATTGCCATGAGAGAATATTGCTTGCCGTATCATAATCGTTTAGATGTTGGGCAAAAAAAGCTTCCCCCCATTGCCAAGGCAAGAGAAGATTTTTGGTAAAGAATGATGCCACGATCATCCGTACACGGTTGTGCATCTCTCCGCTATTCAAGAGCTCTGCAATTCCCGCATCGACAATGGGAACTCCTGTTTGTCCCTTGCAAAAGAGAGTATAGTACTCCTCATTTGGGACTCCTGTAAAGAGATAGCGAAAATTTTGTTTATTGAGATGGGAAAAATGGGCTAAAAGCATAGCATAGAACTCCCGAAATATCAGTTCTCGAAAAAAAGGCTCAGTATCTATAGCGTGTTTTTTCTGGGTTAGAAGCCAACGCAAAATGGCGCGGATGGAGATGGTTCCAAAACGTAAATCAACCCCAAGTGTCGAAGTGGCATCGAGAGCCATAAAATCACGCTTTAGGGAGTAGTATTCGATTTTTGATGCGAAATGTTTGAGTTTATCATGAGGTGAACGCAGTTGCTGCGGTGTTAATGTTTGAGGGATAAACCCGATGGAATTAAGTGTGAGCGGTTTGAGCGTTTTATGGGATGAATGGATATGGATCAATGATGTGTATTCAAACGCGACAAGATGTTGTTTCACCGGGAGATACTTATGGTAATGTTCGGGAGTGAAGAGGGTTCTGATACGGTTGTAATAGGGGGTAAATACCAGATAAGGGGTTCCATCGTTTTTCAACACTTCATCGGCTCGAAAGATATAGGTATCGTGTAGATAATTGAAAGGGAGCAAGTGGGAGATGTCACGATCTCTCTCTAATGCATAGGCATCATAATCACCCGATGCACACACATCATCAAAAGAGTGATCGGCGAGAAGGTAGCGGAAAACCTCACTCGGTTCCCCATAAAAGATTGCCAGATTAAGTCCCCTCTTTTGTAAAGAGGATTTCAGTGTCATGAGAGCATTAAAAATAAAGGTAATACGTCGATCATCGACTTGCAGCGATGAGAGTATATTGGAGTCAAAAATAAAAATGGGAAGGACTTCTCCCTCTTGTGAAAGGAGGGGATTATCATCGATGCGCAGATCGCGGCGAAACCATAAAATTCGACGCATCGTTATTTACCTGCAGTGATATGAGAACGCAGGGCAAGAGATTTAGGATAAGGGTTCAGAAATGTTTGTTCTAGAAGGTAACGATTATCGTATTTTTGAGCATACAAAGCGATAGTTGAAAGAGGGACGATCAAGGGGATAATCTTGTCAGCAAAATCATCAATATGCGTGTGTAAAACTTTTTTCTCACTTTTAGTGAGTTCATTTTTAAAAAAACCGGCCAAATGTTCCAAGACATTGCGTGTTTTTTTGATCGAACTTTTTGCACTGATAGCTGTTTTAAAACCAAGCTCATACATCGCTAATCGAGTTTCCAGTGAGATTTCATTACGATTAGCGACGATGTTCCCCAGCTCTCGATAGAGTTTTTCATCTTTGGCTTGGAGTAAAAATTTATGAATGGTATGAAAGCGAACTAAGTCGCCGCTGGCAGGTCTAGAGGCTTTGAACTGCTCGTAACGGTTGTATGCAAAAAGTTGCATGACAAAATTTTCTCTCAGCCATGCATCTTGGAGCCGTCCCTCCTCTTCCATCGGGAGGAGCGGATAGCGTTCACGACACATGGTGGCAAAAATTCCATCCTCTTTACCTTCGCAGAAACCGTTTTCAAGATATATTTTGGCACTTTTCAACCCACAACTTGGAGATTTAGATTTGAAGATGATCCCGCACAGCGGTTCGCCAGAGATTTTGGCGAGTTCTTCATGACTCGTCGTGATCAGACGCTCGGTAAGGTCGTATTGATCTTTATTGGATTCAACATGGATTTGATCGTTATTTCGTATGAGACGTATAGAAGGGCGTGGTGTCCCAAATGCCAAATGCTCAGGGCAAAAAGAGACAAACTCTGCAAATTGACCTAGCTCATCAGTGATAAAATGCTCATGTTTATGACCACCATCAAATCGAATTTTTTCACCTAATAAACAAGCTGATATTGCAATTTTCATCATTATTCCTTTTTATTTCAATCTAGAGTATACGACAATTTCCATCCGATTCATACGCAAAATTCTGTCAGGTTGAAAAATCAACTATTTTCAATGTTGAGAAGGGGAATTTTTATACTCTTGAGAAATTTTTTTAAGGTTAGAATCTATCGTTTTAGGAGGTTCTTTAGAAGATTTGATAGGGAGAATAAAGGCTAAAAGGATAAAAACCAAACTGAAAATAATACCGCTGAGAAGTGCCAAAACAATTTTTAGCTTTTCGTCGTTCATACTAACCTCCGTATCCGAATTGGAGCATTATAGCTTAAAAATTATGACAGTTTCCCTGATGATAGAAGGTGATTCACAAGCTCCATATTTTTCATAACTCGATTATAATAGGGACGATTAGTTCTACCACCATTGTAACCGCTTATGGCATAAAAATGATCTAACCGTTTGTTCTGGAGTAATACGAGGTAGTGGGTAGCTACTTGAGCGGAGAGTTTGATATCTCCTAGTAATCGACCAGCAAGTTGTATATCACTGAGTGTATTGAGCCAACGAAGTTTTTTGACGTTTTTAGAAACGTGACGCGCAGTAGCGACTTGAATTTGCATTGGACCAAGAGAGGCTTTGGTAAATGATTTCTTATATTTGAAGTCACCGATAGTATTTTTGCCAGCACTGCTTTCGGTTAAACAAATGGCACTGAGTGTATTTTCATAGGTTATACCGTTTTTATCAGGGATAGATTTAGCAATGTCACGTACAGTTTGTAATATATGGAGTTGTTTAGGGGTCATCGTATCAGCTAAAAGTGATAAAGCAAATAGTAACATTAGGGGTAGAAATCTCAAAAGTTGCACCTCAAAAATGGAATGTGAAATTTTAGGGTACTCGAGAAGATATAACAATGGTGTGACCTTTCTAAATGAAACAGTTAAGAAAAAGTAATAAAAAATAGCTTTATAGTACCCCATGGCGGGAAACACGTGATTAAGATTCGGCTAAAATACTGTTGTAAGATATTGTAAGATGTTACAACTACAGCCATTGCTTTAAGTTTCAATAGTAAAAAGTTTTCTAAAAGTAGCAAAATGAGGGTAAAAAATAGCACCAATGAGTAAAAATGAAACAATTTTTATCCGATTAAGTATTCTACTGATTTGGGTTTTACCCTTATACTCAGATATCACCGTTGGATTGCTGATCTCGATCGACAACAATGCCAAGCAAACCCTTCTCTATAAAAATGCTACTGTGATCTGTGAACCATTTGGTATTATGACATTGGAAAAAATGATTGCGGGCAGTGCTAATCCCAAAGAGTGTCAAGCCGCTATTGAAACCTTTTACAATTCTCATCCACATGAGAGGAATTTTGCTCGTGAGCATTTGTATTTACAGCAATCCTATCATTATGAAAAAGTGAATGAGGGGTGTGCCATTTATGCCAATGGGGTAGAAACCTACAGTGAGATGTTGCTGCGTAACGGATTGGCATTGATAGATCCAAAATTTAATCAAACCGAGTGGAATGGTAGATTAAAACGGGCATCATATGGGGCTGAAAAAGAAAAAATAGGGTTATACATGACACAAATACAGAAAAATTGTGTGAAAGAAGAGAAGTAGCTTTAGCGATTTTCGTCATTACTTGTTAGGTAGATCCAGTACTCTTTGTGACTTTTTCCTTGATCGAGAAAGTAGAGCTGTAAGATTGCTACACGATAAAGAGTTATAACCATTTTAGCGTAGGGGATAGCTAACGAGAGGGCAAGCCACCAAGGTTGATCACGATCCCCTTTAGAAATTATCATCTCTTCGACTCCGATGTTTTTACTTAAATACAAACCGAATGCAATGGAAAAAATAAAATTGAGTATCAATCCGAAAATCGCATAGGCAAAAAAATCAGGAGAGTCGAAATCGATCATAGCTCATTACTCTTTATAGTTTTTAATAGCGTCTTCAAGGATTTTAGCAGCGGATGCTTTATTTTCAAACCCTTTTACTTTTACCCATTTGTTAGGCTCTAACATTTTATACGTTTCGAAGAAGTTTTTGATTTTAGCCAAAGTATGTTTTGGGATATCTTCCAAATCTTGGATCTCTTCAAAGGTAGGATCGATTTTTGAGGTCGGAACGGCGAGGAGTTTTTCATCGATACCGCTTTCGTCTTCCATGATAAGAACACCGACAAGGCGACAGTTAGTCACACACCCCTCAACCATAGGATACTCTGTAAGAATCAAGATATCAGCAGGATCGCCGTCTTGAGAGAGGGTTTTATTAACAAATCCATAGTTTGCCGGATAGTACATAGCAGAGTGCATAACACGGTCAAGTACAAGTGCACCGCTCTCTTTTTCAACTTCATATTTGATGTTTGATCCACATGCAATTTCAATAATTGCTTTGACTTTATCCGGATTTTCGCCGTAACCGATTTTGCTTAGATCCATAGGGCACCTCTGTGTATAAAATAATGAGGCGAATTGTAACGAAAGAAACTAAAAGGTTCATTGAAACAGGGCTTAGTAAATCTTTTTTAATGAACTTTGTACTAGAATCACGCATCGTGTAAGGATCGTGCGCGTAAATACAAGTAGGGATTAGGTAAATGGCAAAAAAATACATCGATGTGATGGACACTACGTTCCGTGACGGCTTTCAGTCGGTATTCGGCGGTCGGGTGTTGATGGAAGATTTCTTCCCTGCTGTGGAAGCGGCTGCGGAGGCGGGGATCCGACATTTTGAATTTGGAGGCGGAGCGCGCTTTCAAAGCCTTTTTTTCTATCTAAATGAAAACGCATTTGATATGATGGATCGTTTTCGTGCTATCGTAGGGCCTGATGCAAATCTTCAAACCCTTGCACGCGGGGTCAATACAGTTATGCTCGATACGGGCAGCCGTGAAATGGTCGATTTGCATGCCAAAATGTTCAAAAAACACGGAACGACAACGATCCGTAACTTTGATGCACTCAATGATGTTGAAAACCTTAAATACTCTGGTGAACGTATCGTCCATCACGGACTAAAACACGAAGTAGTTGTGACAATGATGGATCTCCCTCCAGGATGTGTGGGTGCACATGATGTACACTTCTATGAAAAAACACTTCGTGAAATTTTGGATTCAGGTATCCCCTACAGCTCTATCTGTTTTAAAGATGCAAGCGGTACATCAAGCCCTAAAAAAGTATATGAAACCTTACAAATGGCTCGTAAATTAGTTCCTGAGGGGACACATTTGCGTCTTCATACTCATGAAACAGCAGGGGTGAGTGTCGCGTGTTATCTCGCGGCACTTGATGCGGGAGTAGATGGTATTGATATGGCGGCAGCTCCTGTGAGCGGTGGTACATCACAACCTGATATTTTGACGATGCTTCATGCGACCAAGGGGATGAATTACGATCTCGGTGGACTTGAACTCGAAAAAATCCTCAAATACGAAGAGGTATTAGGTGATTGTCTCAAAGATTATTTTATGCCACCGGAAGCAACACAAGTTTCACCTCTTATCCCATTCTCCCCGATGCCGGGAGGTGCATTGACTGCCAATACTCAAATGATGCGTGATAATAATATGTTGGATCGCTATCCTGAAGTTATCCGTGCGATGCGTGAAGTGGTTGAGAAAGGGGGATACGGTACCTCCGTTACTCCGGTATCTCAGTTTTATTTCCAACAAGCACTGAACAACGCCCTTATGGGACCATGGAAAAAAATCGCACCGGGTTATGGCAAAATGGTATTGGGTTACTTCGGTAAAACCCCTACGGCACCCGATGCAGAAGTGGTTCGTATCGCTCAAGAGCAACTCAAACTCGATCCGACAACAGATAATGCAATCGACATTGCTGATCGTGATGAGACAAAATCAATCGCCTACTGGACTCAAAAATTGAGAGACGAAGGACTTGAAGCTACCGATGAAAATATTTTTATCGCCGCCTCATGTGATGTCAAAGGGATTGCATTCCTCAAAGGGAAAGCAACGATCAATGTTCGAAAAAATAGCCCGAAAGCGGCTGAACCAAAAACACAATCAAATCAACCAACACAAAAGCAGGAGAATTTCACAATGGCAAACGGAACATACACCGTAATCGTAGACGGACAACAATATAACGTACAAATCGTAGATGGCAATGCAAATGTTCAATCCGTATCAGTAGCAGCGCCGGTTGCTCCAGTAGCAGTAGCACCAGTGGCAGCACCCGTTGCAGCAACTCCAGTAGCAAATGCAAATGCGATTTGTGCAGAACTTCCAGGTTCAGTATTTAAACTTGTTGCTGCTGTCGGTGACAGTGTTAATGCTGGTGATAAGATTATGATTTTGGAAGCGATGAAAATGGAAATCGATGTTGTCGCTCCACGCAACGGAAAAGTAATATCAATCAGTGTTAATGTGAATGATAAAATCGAAGCTGGTCAAGTATTGGCGGTTGTCGAGTAACGTTTTATTTCTCCCTCTTAACGAGGGAGAAGCTTCATCGATTCTTCATTCATTTTTTCTACAATCAGTGCTAGAATATTTTGACTTTTTGTTTTATCAATAAATCCATTAGCTCCTAGAGAGGCTGCCTCACGCTTATTATTTTCACCTGTCATTGAACTGTTAACAATGATAGGGATCGATTTAGTCAGAGCATTGGCTTTTAAGTGCTGAATTACAGTAAACCCAGACATTTCTGGCATTTCGATATCAGTAATGACAGCTGGTATAGAAGATGGATTTGGATGACGTGAGATAAACTCAACTAAGTCTCGCCCATTATTAAAAATTTGGAATCCTATATGAGCGTGTTCAAAAATTTGGCGTAGGTGGCGTTGAGCCGTCTTCGAATCTTCTGCGATTAGGACGACACCATGTTTCAGTTTATCGGGAATAGTTATGTTGTGAAGTGCTTTGGTCGCATTTTCAACGTTAACCATCGCTTGGGGAATAACATCAGCAAGGAGTTTTTCGTAATCGAGTACCAAACATAAGCTTCCATCATCAAGGCGTGTATCATTGATAACGAGACCATCATCCCCTAAACGGTAACTGTCTGGCGAGTGCATTTCATTCCAGTTTTTCTTGATAACGCGATATGCGTACATAATTCGGATACCGATGATAATACCATTGAAATCACAAATAAGAAGATTGGAAGCTTTTCGTTTTGTTTCTTCTAGCTCAACTCCTAACCATTTGGGGAGATTTAGGATGGGTATTTGAAGTTCACGCAGAACAATTGTTCCCTCTAAAAGAGAGTGTGCTCCAGGAATTTGAGTGAGATGGTGACGTTTTGATTCAACTACCTCACGTGTTTTAAAAACATTAATAGCGTAGTACGGAGACTCCTCCGCAGCATCTATTTTAAAAACCAACAATTGGACTTCATTGTTTTTCGCTAAGTTTGTGGCAGCGTCGACGTGTTCTAAAAGAGACATAGTGACCTCAAAATATTTATATTTCTTAATGATATCCAAATCAGGGGTTTTTTTTACTAAAAACTAAAGGGTGTGGAGGGTAAAATGTTAAATAATACCTATTTTGAAAGAATATTTTGATTGATATGAATCCAACATCGGCTTGCCCACTTGATTGTTATGATGCCTGTCGTGTAACGCTTGATGAAAACGCCAAGCTAAAAGGGGATAAAGAACACCCAATCACGCGAGGTTATCTCTGCCCGAATCTGAACCATTTTAACCAAGCCGAACGTTTGACGGCTCCGATGTTTCGAGGTGAAGAGATTTCGATGGAACGTGCAGTTGAGTTGTTGATTGAAGCGTTAAAAAGCTCCAAATCCTCTGAGACGCTCTATTACCGAGGAAGCGGTAATGTAGGTTTGATGCAGCGCAGTTGTGAGCATTTTTTTGCCGGTATCAACGCAGTGGGAACCTCAGGAAGTTTATGTGACGGTGCGGGAGAAGCGGGTGTATTGGCGGGACGGGGGAGTAATGAAGTCCTCTCGCCATCGATGCTAGAGGAAAGTGAAGTGGTTATTTTGTGGGGACGAAATCCTCATACGACCCATTCTCATGTGCTCCCCTTTTTGGAGGGAAAAAAAATCATTGTGATCGACCCCGTGAAAACGGCGATGGCCCACAAAGCGGATCTCTATATTCAGATCAAGCCTCGCGGGGATCTGTATCTGGCGCTGTTGCTCAGCCGCTTTGCGATTATCGAAGGGTTGCATGATAAAGATTTTTTGGAAGAATATGCAAGCGACTACAGCGATTTTTACGAGTTGACCCAGAGTGTTCGGATCAAAGCAACGTTGGATGCTATCGATGTTACTTTGGGAGAGATCGGATCGATTCTCGAGATGGTACAGGGAAAAAAGACGGCAATTTTAGTCGGTGTCGGGGTGCTAAAATATCGTAACGGCTCGGATGTCCTCCGTGCTATCGATGGTTTCGCAGCGGTAATGGGGCTGTTTGGCAAACGCGGATGCGGTGTCAGTTTTTTAGGTAACTCGTTGAACGGTATTGAGTTGCCTTTTGAACACATTTCTCATCGTGTGAGTAAGCCAACTGTTGATTTTTCAAAGTATAATTGTGTTTTCATTCAGGGATCAAACCCTTTGGCTCAAATGCCCAACAGCGATAATGTGAGAAGATCGTTTGAGAGTGCTGGATTTAGCGTCTATTTCGGGCTTTATGCAAATGAAACATCACGTTCATCCGATTTGGTGATTCCGGCGAAAACCTTCTTGGAAAAAAATGATTTTCGCAGTTCGTACGGCGATTACACATTGCAAGAGATGCCGCAACTGTTGGAAAATAGTACGGGGATTAGCGAGTATGAACTGACACGTCTATTGTGCGATGCTTTTGGCATTGTAGTCGAAACCGAAGCGTATTATTTGGAGTTTTTTCGCAATCAAATCGAATTTCACGATGGGGTAGGATATCGTCCAAATGCTCCTGAAATTCCGTATGAAGAGGGATTTGTTAACGGTGAATTTGAGTTCTTGGACGAGGTCGATTTGGAAATAGATACGGGTGAGGGATTTAACCTCATAACCTCGAAATACCCTAAAGGGCTTAATTCGCAGTTCAAAAGAGCAGAGGGCGTTTATTTCCACCCTGAATCGGGATTTGAAGAGGGGGCGATCGTTCAGCTCACATCCAAGAGCGGATCAGTTGATATGATAGTGAAGCATGATGGGACGTTGAGGCGTGATTGTTTGCTGATCTATTCGGGGACGCCTCATGTGAATGTGCTTACCCCCTCATTGCTAAGCTATGAGGGGGAGAGTGCCGTGTATCAAGAAACTAAAATAAAGGTGACTAAAAAATGACTAAAAATTTTGAACAATATGTATTACCGACCTACGGACGCCAAAATATCAGCTTCGTATCAGGTAAAAACGCAATTTTGATCGACAGTACGGGGAAAGAGTATATCGATTTCGCTGCAGGGATCGCTGTGTGCAGTGTCGGACACTCCAATGATCGTCTAAACAAAGCGATATGTGATCAAGTGAGCAAAGTGATCCATGTATCGAACCTCTATTATATCGAGCCTCAGGCCGAGTGCGCACGCCGTATCGTTGAACTCAGCGGTTATGATATGAAGTGTTTTTTCGGCAACAGCGGAGCTGAAGCAAATGAGGGGGCGATCAAAATCGCTCGAAAATACGGAGAGGTAGCGGGTCAACCGAAACGTTATAAAATCATCACGCTCGATCACTCATTCCACGGTCGTACGATTACCGCACTCAAAGCAACGGGACAAGAATCGATGCACAACTATTTCGGACCCTTTCCTGATGGGTTTGTGTACGCCAAAAATATCGATGAAATCGAATCGTTGATCGATGATCATACGGTCGCTGTCATGATCGAATTGGTACAAGGGGAGGGGGGTGTTCAGCCTCAGGATCGTGCCAAGGTACAAGCCCTGTCCGCGATGCTAAAAGGGCGTGATATTTTGCTCATGGTGGATGAAGTACAGACTGGGATTTACCGCACGGGTGAGTTTCTGGCATCTAACCTTTATGGGATCGAACCCGATGTGATTACGTTGGCAAAAGGTCTGGGGGGCGGTGTCCCTATCGGTGTCGTTATGACAAGTAAAAAAGATATTTTCGCCCCCGGGGATCATGGTTCGACGTTCGGAGGGAACTACCTCTCAACGGCGGCGGCAAATGAAGTACTCGACATCTTAGCAGAGATTAAAGAGAGCGGTGAATTGGATGAGCATCTTATCTACTTCGAAACGTCATTGGCTACCTTTGCAAAAGGGCATCCTGCCATCTTTTTAGAGCATGTCGGTTTGGGCATGATGCGCGGGCTTCGTGTGTGTGATGCTGATACGTTGGGCAAGATCATCAATGCGGCGCGTGATGCTGGGGTGATCGTTCTCAAAGCGGGACGTAATACTCTCCGTTTCCTCCCGCCGCTCACGATTACTAAAGCCAATATTGATGAGGGGTTTGCACGTCTTGAAAAAGCGGTTGCAACGCTCTAAGGTTTTTCGTGCGTTTTAGCGACTATATGAACGATTGGCTCTATGGAACGCAGGGGTATTATGCCACCTATCGTCCGATCGGAAAAAAAGGGGACTTTTACACAGCGGTGAGCACCTCGAAGTTTTTTGGTGGTGCGATAGCAAACCATATCATTAAACGGCTCGATGAGGGGTTTTTACGTCCTGATTCGTTGATCTGTGAGATCGGTGCCCATCACGGCTATCTGTTGGCGGATATTATCGAGTTTCTCCACACTCTCCGCCCACAATTATTACAAACCCTCAGATTCGGGATTGTAGAGCGGTTTGAGAATCTGAGAGAGGCGCAGCAAAACTATTTTGACGAGTCGTTCGGGAATGCAGTTACTCTAGAACACTACAGCGATCTCGGTGAGTTAAACGAACAATCGACCTTTTTTATCGCAAACGAGATTTTTGACGCATTCGGATGTGAACTTTTTTACAAAGGGAAAATTGCCCGAGTAGAGAATCATGAGATTGTTTTTGATATTGATGATCCTGAAATCACGGCATTGGCTGAAAAATATCAGCAAGATCGAGGCGAAATCGCTTTAGGATACGAATCGTTTGCCGAGGCAATGAGTCGTGCATCAAAGCATTTTGAGTTTATGACATTTGATTATGGGGAGTTGGAAGCGCGGAGCGATTTTTCGATCCGTGTTTATCAATCGCATCAAACGTTTCCCCTTTTTGATGAGGCGCTCAATCGTTCAGGGGCATTTGGAAAGAATGACATTACCTATGATGTCAACTTTACCCATGTTAAAGAGGCGTACGAGGCACAAGGTATCAAATGTGCACAATACGCGACACAACTGGTGGCACTAGTGGAGATGGGGATACTTGATCTCCTCTCAATGCTCAAAGAGTATGCCGGAGATGAAATTTATGCCCAAGAACTTGAAAAAGTTAAAATTTTGATCACCCCCTCGCTGATGGGGGAACGATTTAAGATGATACTGTTTATCCAAGGAAAAAGATGAGATATCTTATAGTGCTGATGGTCACTTTCTCTTTGTACGCCGGAGCTTTGCATGAGGCTGTTTATGAAGCGGATATGAAAAAAGTTGAAGCTATCATTATCTCAGGTGTAAACATAGATGATGCGAATCAAGCGGGTCTAAGTGCACTTCATGTCGCTATAAAGCTCGATGATACAACAATGGCGAAGTATTTACTCAAACACGGTGCGGATATCAATTTCCAAGATTTAAACGGTAATACCCCACTGATTTTAGCGATTAAAAAGAAAAATTTAGAGTTGACCACGTTTGTCGTATTAGCAGGAGCCGATGTCAATCTCGCCAATAAAGATGGTGTTACCCCGTTGCACCAAGCGGCATTTAGCGGAAATGAAAAAGTCGTTGATTTTTTACTTAAAGCTAAGGCAAACCCAAATGTAAAAAATAACGATGGAGCAACACCATACGATTTTGCGATAGCGAAGAAATTTTTAACTATTGCTCAACTTATTAAAATGTCGATGTAGGAGTAACGATGCAGATCAAAGTAAATGGTGAAATAAGAGAGATGAATGAGGGATCGAGTATGCTTGATCTTATCCGCTCTTTAGGGGTAGAGGAGCGTGTTATGGCATCGGCTCTGAATATGGAGATTGTGAAACAAGATGCTTGGGAATGTACAGTTTTAAAAGAGGGTGATACGATTGAATTGCTCGATTTTGTCGGGGGAGGGTGAACTTTGATTTTTTTGTTTATAGTTTCTTGGTAATCTCCAAATCTACCTGTTAATTTATGACTGTTGGAAGTCTGAAAAATAGCTTGTTCAAGCTGTATCTGTGAAGATTACAATCCAATAATAATATGTTTCGGAGAGATCAAGGCGTAGGCGTTCATCCCCTCGGAGAGCTTTTTTGTATCCTTCGGATTCATCAGAGCAATCAGCTCGGTAAAAAGATCAAGCGCGAAGGTGATTTCATCCGTTTCGTCTTGGGATTCGATGCGGCTGATCGTCCCTTTGAGCGCGTTCATCGCCTTATCGCTTTTCGGAGGGGTGGTAACGATAGTGACATCGCTCGATTTGATGATGGTGTAGAGATCGCACCCGACGGTGAGTCCCATATTTCGGATCGATTTCATTGTAATGACCGATTGGATCGTATGGCTCCCCGTTAGAGAGAGGGTGAGGAGACCGTTAAGACCTCTCTCTTCGATGCTTAAAAGGGTCGCGGGGAGCTGATTTCGTGCACTTGTGGTGAGAAAGGTGCGGCTGAGGATACGGGCAAGTCGCTCTGGATCGTGTCCCGCTTCGGCGAAACGGTCGATAAACTGGCGATGCAGTTCGTTAAATCGGTGAAAGGTCTCGATGAGTTCGCGCGCATACGGGGTGAGTTTCGTTCCTCCGCCCCCTTTACCCCCAGTAAGACGATCAATGAGAGGCTGATCGGCGAGGGCATTCATCCCGTTGATTCGCTCCCATGCCGCCTTGTAGCTCATTTTCATCTCTTTGGCGGCGGCGTTGATCGATCCCGTTTTATCGATCCGCTCCAGCAGTTCGATTCGTCCTGCACCCAAAAAGCTTTGCCCCTCTTTGGTGAGCCAAAAACGTCCGTCGATTTTCATGATAGGGAGAAACTGCGCGTCATGGCAGATTTGATTTGATTGATCGGGTATGCGCCGTGCAAAAACAGGTGGTTGGCGAGAACCCCTTGCTCTAAGAGCATATCCGAGCCGTCTTTATAGGGAAGCCCACTGATTTTCACTTCGCGCAAATAGGGTGTCTCTTTTCCGTAGATGACATCGATAGCACCCTTCGCTTGTCCCAACAGCTCCATTAGTAGAGGACGCGGGACAGGTAGTTCATTATCGCTAAGCCCCGCCGAAGTGGTGTTGATAATGAGATCGTAGGGCTTAACGGTAAAGTCATCCCACTCAAAACACTCGAATCCTTCGCATAAGAAGTAATCCAACCGTCTTTGCGAACGGTTCAGGATGGTCGGGGTGATCTCTCCGTGGCGTAATGCGATGGAGAGGGCGCGAGCTGTTCCACCTGCACCGAGAATGAGAGCATTCTGTATCTCTCCGAACGATTGGATAGCCGACATGAACCCATCCGCATCGGTGTTATAGCCGATTAATCTCCCTTTTTCCAAAACGAGGGTGTTGACCGCTTTAATCTCTTTGGCGATACCGCGAACTTCATCGCATTGAGCGTAGGCAGCTTCTTTATGCGGGACGGTAACATTAGCACCTGAGAGTGATTTGGAGAAAAAAACGTCGCGAAGCTGTGCACCATCGCTTAGATGGGTACGGCTGTAACACGCTTTGATATTGAGGGATTTGAAGACATAGTTGTGCATCAGCGGCGAGCGTGAATGACTGATGGGATCGCCGAAGATACTAAAAATTTTCATTTCGGAGAGACCAGATCATCCAGTGTACTCATGAGCGCACCGAGTTTGTTGGTTACTTCGAGATATTCGAGTTCATGCACTGAGTCGGCGACGACTCCCGCACCCGCTTGGAGGATAACACTGTCGGGTTTGATGAGGGCGGTACGGATCGTGATCGCGCTGTCCATGTTCCCATCAAAGCCGAAATAGCCGATAGTTCCACTGTAGAAGCCCCGTTTGACCCCCTCAAACTGTGCGATTAGATCCATTGCACGGATTTTCGGAGCGCCCGTCATCGTCCCTGCGGTAAAGGTAGCGGCGAGGAGATCGAACATATCTTTATCCTCGGCGATCTGGGCGTGGACATCGGAGACAATATGCATAACGTGCGAATAGCGCTCAACATGCATCATCTCTTCGACTCTCACCGTCCCCGTTTTGGCAACCCGTCCGACATCGTTGCGTCCCAAATCGATCAGCATCAAATGCTCGGAAAGCTCTTTTGGGTCAGATAGGAGTTCCTCTTCGAGTTCCAAGTCCCGTTTTTTGGTACCGCCGCGTTTACGGGTTCCGGCAATCGGGCGTAGAAGAATATCACCGTCTGTGAGCCGAACCATAACCTCAGGGGAACTTCCGACGATGCTGAAATCCTCATACTCCATCAAATACATATAGGGCGAAGGATTTTTGAGTCTCAAAATACGGTAAAAGCTGAATGGATCAACCTGCGCATGGCGGATGTAGCGGTTGGTCATCAAGATTTGGAATACATCGCCGCTGAGGATCATTTTTTTCGACTCGTCCACCATTGAGAAAAATTTCTCTTTGCTAAAGATAAACTCTCCCCCTTTATCGGCTGCAATTGCTTTGAGCGGCGTATAGGTATAAGGAGATTTTAGAACATTCTCGATCTCTTCGAAACGACCAATCATCGACTCAACTGAACTGAGCATCGTAATGGTCGCATTTTTATGGGAAACCACGAGGGTGAGTTTTGGGAGGATTAAATCCATATCAGGGATGTTCGTTTGATCGATAAGATTACTCATAGACTCTTCGAGAGTAGGTTCAAACACTTGAACCATATCGTACCCCATATAGCCGATAAATCCATCAATGTATCCGACATTTAGTTCATGTGCTTTATCTCGATACGCTTTTTGATCGAGGGCAGCGTAATATTCTTTTAAAAAGGCAAACGGAGAGATATCGAGAGATTTTTGATTTCCCTCACTATCCATATAAGTAGTTGCTTTTTCACTGTATATAAGCCGTTCACGGGCACCGATTACGATGATGGTGTAATTTCCATGACTGTTGCCAGCACTTTCAAATAAAAAACTGACATCATGATAGAAAAGGTTTTTTGCCTTTTCATAGACCGCTATAGGAGCGAATTGATCGAGAGAAAAATGGCGTGAAGCAATCACATTACCCCTTTGTTATGTATGCACCGGCTTCAACATTACGTTTGACGGTTCCAAGAACGTCACGTGCTGATTTTTCACCTTGAAACGGTCCAACCATCACTTTTGTCGCTGTTCCATTTGGAACAGTTGTATATTTAAGCCCGCTGGCATTAAGACGATCAAAAAGGAGTTTACTTGGCTCTTTGGTAAATGAACCCACTTGAATATAATACGTCCCCATAGATTCCATTTTAGTGGCAGTCGCTTCTATAGCAGGCTTAGACGTAGTATCAATCCCTTTTTGTACTACGTCTGTAATAGGTTTAGTAGTTACAACAACTGCCTTTTTTGGTTCAGTTACTTTTTTTACTTCGCTTGGTTTTGTTGTTTTAATAGTAGGGGTATTAACCACTACTTTTTCTACTTTAGGGGAGCTTTGAACAACGGGTTTGGGCGTGATTTTAGCAGGTACAGCTGTTGCAGGTACAGGAATCTGTTTCACTTGTTGCGTGGGGATGCTTTGTTGAACAATAGGTGTCGGAGTACTTTGAACTACATTTTCTGATACAGGTGTATTTTGCATCGATTCTTGTTTAATCTTTTGAGCAATTTGTCCTAAATCTTGTTGACCTTCAGTTGCCGAGACGTTTCCAGCACCTTCTTGGATCACTTCAACAGGTTCAAAAAGTGGGTCGTCAATAATTTCTGTTGGTGATGAAGGTGCAGGTGGAACGGTGGTAACTGATGGCTGTTGACTAGATTGCGCTTTTAGTGAATTCATAATAACTAATACTATAATTAAAATGAGTGTTAGAGCGGCAATTGCTAATAGTAATTTTTTACTATTCGAATTAGATCCACTTTTACTAAGAATAATGTCATTAAGCTCGTTTTTTTCTTCCATTGATATACCGTTCCTTATACGTAGTGATAGAATTTATCGAATATTACATATGCTTCGACCACGAGGCACCACGCTCTTTGGCGTACACTTCGTAGGGAAGATTGAGAATATTGTACTCCAGCGGTAGTTCATCCGTTGGAAACATTCTCCATTGTTTAGGTTGTTTTGCCGCTAATTTCATCGAAAGTGTTTTACCCAGCTGTATTGCTTCTTGAAAAGTAGTATGCCCTTTGTGAATATAAACGTGCAAATGTCCTGGTGTTTTGGTCTCAAATGCGGTGAAATTTATGAACCCCTCTTCTCTAAGCAATAATTGTGCCTTATGGTAAAAACGTTGTGGATCGGTACCATTGTAGTCAATAATAATATTCTCCACTTTGTTAAATTTATTGATGAGAGAATGGGCAACAGTGATCTGTTTTTTAAGATGCTGATCAATGATTGTTTGCGTCAGTGTTTTATCAATTTTTTCATATTTGTTAAAAAAAGTACGCCCTTTGTAATCGATTTTATCGACAACGTTATCATGTTTCAGCCAGTAGTGGTCTGATATCATTTTAATCAGTTTTATATCCATCGATGTCATGGGCAGTACCTTTAATTAATATGTCGGTTGGTTGTAAATAACGAAATTTTGTGCTAAAGCTTTAAGCTCTTCTTTGATTGCGGCTTGTTTTTCGACATTTTCGATATCATCTAAAACATCAGCAATACGATTCGCGATGAGTTCGAACTCTTGTTCTTTCATACCGCGTGAAGTGAGTGCCGGACTTCCGATACGGACACCACTCGTTACGAATGGGGAACGAGTTTCTCCCGGAACGGTATTTTTATTGACGGTAATACCCGCGCGTCCTAGGGCTGCATCGGCCTCTTTACCGCTAAATGGTTTATTGAGGAACGATACCAAAATAAGGTGATTATCGGTTCCGCCGCTGACGATGTCATAGCCGCGTTCCATCAATACTTTTGCCAGTACGGCCGCGTTCGCTTTTACTTGCTTCGCGTACACCTTCCATTCAGGTGAGAGATTGAATTTAAATCCAACCGCTTTTGCCGCTATTACGTGTACCAACGGCCCCCCTTGAAGAGCAGGGAAGATAGCCGAATTGATCTTTTTAGCGATCTCTTCATCATTGGTCATAATCATACCGCCGCGAGGACCTGCGAGGGTTTTGTGCGTCGTAGTGGTTACGATATCAGCGTATGGGAATGGGCTAGGGTGCTCACCTGCACATACGAGACCAGCGATGTGAGCGATGTCAGCGAAAAGGAGCGCTCCGACTGCATCGGCGATTTCACGGAATTTTTTGAAATCAATTTCACGTGCATAAGCTGATGCTCCGCAGACGATGATTTTCGGTTGAACGATTTTCGCGATGTCCAAGACACGCTCATAGTTGATACGACCGTCAAGCTCTACGCCGTATGAGAAACTGTGGTAATTTTTACCGGAGAAGCTAACTTTTGAACCGTGAGTCAAGTGTCCACCGTGGCTGAGATCCATACCGAGGAGTTTATCTCCCGCTTGAAGCAATGCAGCATAGACTGCACCGTTTGCTGATGAACCTGAATGGGGTTGTACGTTGGCAAAGTTACATCCGAATAGCTCACATGCACGATCAATAGCCAGTTGCTCAACACCGTCTGCGTATTCGCATCCGCCGTAGTAACGTTTAGCAGGGTACCCTTCTGCGTATTTGTTGGTAAATACAGACCCCATCGCTTCCATAACAGCCGGTAGCGTAAAGTTTTCAGACGCGATCATCTCCAAATGTTCGGTTTGACGTTCAAGCTCTTGCTCACATAGGGCGTAAATTTCGTTGTCGTATTCTTTGAGGAAACTCATTCTTCTTCTCCGTGGTTGGTTTGGTTGTTGTGGTGTGGTTTCATAGCCGGGAAGAGTAATACATCCCGAATAGAGTGTTGGTTGGTCAGCATCATGACGAGGCGATCAATTCCGATCCCCTGACCCGCAGTAGGTGCCATTCCGTAGCTCAGCGCGGTGACAAAATCTTCGTCCATCTCGTGAGCTTCATCGTCTCCGCAAGTCTTGGCGGCCATTTGTCCCTCGAAACGCTCCAGCTGATCGACAGGGTCATTAAGTTCACTAAAGGCATTGGCAATTTCACGTCCGGCGATGAAAAGCTCGAAGCGATCCGTTAGCTCAGGACGCTCATCATTACGGCGCGCTAAGGGAGAAATCTCAACTGGATAATGGGTGATAAAGGTCGGATTGATCAGTTTAGCTTCGACGAACTCATCAAATAGCTCCCCTTGAAGCTGTCCGAGGTTCATTGTTGCTTTGGCTTCGAGGTTTTTGGATTTTAAAAATGCCAAAATAGCCTCTTTGTCGTTCACGATTTCTTCAGGGACACCGCCAATGACGCTAAGGCTTTTGATAAGTTCTATTTCAGTGAATTGGTCAAAATCGACTTCCAAATCGCCATAAGGGAGACGTTTAGGAAGGTCAAGATGATCGAAGAGATACTCGAAATACTCTTTGGTGATGAGTATCAAATCTTTATACGTTTTATATGCCCAGTAAAACTCGATAGAGGTGAATTCAGGGTTGTGGGTCGCATCCATCCCCTCATTACGAAAATTGCGATTGATCTCAAATACCGCTTCAAATCCGCCCACGATGAGGCGTTTGAGATAGAGCTCAGGGGCGATACGTAAAAAGCGGTCAATTCCGAGGGCATTGTGATGGGTGACGAACGGCTTGGCATTTGCTCCCCCTGCGATAGGGTGCATCATCGGAGTTTCAACTTCCAAAAATCCTTTTTCTTCAAAAAAGCGACGAGTTAAACTGATCACTTTCGAGCGGATATGGAACGTTTTGCGTACTTCAGAATTCATAATAAGATCGAGGTAGCGTTGGCGATAGCGCATCTCTTTATCGGTAATACCGTGAAACTTTTCAGGAAGAGGGGAAATCGCTTTGGTTAAAATTTTCAAGGTATCGGCATGAAGCGAGAGCTCACCGTGTTGAGTCACGAACGGGTAGCCGCTCACTTCGATGATATCTCCCACTTCAATCAACTTTTTAAAGACATCATTGTAAAAATTCTCAGGAAGATTATCGCGTGCCACGTAAATTTGGAGCACACCGCTTTCATCTTCGATTTTCACGAAACTCGCTTTCCCCATAAGACGGTAAAGTTTAATCCGTCCGGCAACGGTATAGTGTCGATGCTCGTCGCGTTGATCTTCTTTTCTGAAAAGATCAGAGTTAACGTTATGAAATTTTTCAATGGTTGTATTACGCTCTGAATGATTTGCATACGGATCGATACCGAGTGCTCTTAGCGCTCCAGCTTTTTCAATTCGTTGTTGTACGTATTGGTTTTCAAATGCCAATGGTTTTCCTTTTTCGATGGTTATTTTATAGAGTTTACTTGACAGTTTTTACAAATACCGTAAATCTGCATGGAATGTTCTTGCATTATGAACCCTAAGCTTTCAGCTATCTCACGTTGACGTAATTCGATTTGCTCATCCACAAATTCACTAATCTTTCCACACTGAGTGCAAATAATATGATCATGATGATCTTTAGCTCCGAGTTCATATTTTTTTCCTTGCGCTCCAAAAGAGAGCGAAGTGACCATCTCTGAATCTTCAAGCAACGAAAGGGTACGATAAACAGTCGCTATGCCTGTATTGAGTTCAGGATGCTTTTGTTGAATGAGTTGATGTAGCGCCTCTGGAGTAAGATGTGTATCTGAGTTATAAAGCATTTCTAAAATGATTTCTCGTTGAATGGTAAATTTCAAACCATTTTCTTTTAAAAGATGTTTAAAAGTGGTTAATAATTTAGTGTACTCAACTGTTCGCTCTGTAAAATCGCAATAAGAATTTATCACTTAATCATCCTTTTTTGAGATATTCTCGTCCGTTGAATTTCCATCATTTATGAGTGAAGTGACATCATCTGTTTCAATATGTAAAATAAAGTTTCCAGTAGCAAACATAGGTTTATAAAAAAAGCTTCCTGCCATTTTATTCTCAAAATTTTCACGGATGGCTGTCACACTAAAAAGAGCATAAATAATGATCGAAACAATAAAGAAAAATTTACTGCTTCCTATCACAAAACCTAATCCACGATCCAATGGACCCAAGCCACTTAACATACTGAGTTTTTTAAAACCTGATCCTAATGTGATCATAATAACCCAAAAAATACCTAAAGAAAAAATAAATCCAACTAAATTGGTTGCTGTTGTACTTTCAAAATGGAAAAGAGAATCACTCAAAAATTTTCCTATAATTCCACCCAAGTGAGAAGCAACAAAAACACCCCCGACAATCCCAGCTAAACCAAAAATTTCTTTTGAAAATCCATTTAATAACCCTTTCAAACCAAGCAACAATATGACAGATCCAACTGCAACATCAAAATAATTCAAATCCATTAAAACTCCATTTCCAAACGGTCTTTGCCGTTGTTTTTCGCTTTGTACAATGCTAAATCAGAACGTTCAATTATCGTATCGATTGTATCTTTTTCTTTAAGTTTGGTCATGCCGATACTGAGTGTGACCGATATCTGTTGATTTTGGAATAAAGGTTTGTTGCTACGGCAAAGTGTTAATAACCGCTCAGCTACTAATCGTGCCCCCTCAAAATCAGTTCGGTTGAGTAAGATAATAAATTCTTCTCCTCCATATCGGTAGACACGATCTCCATCACGTAATGCTTTCTTGAATAATTTTGCTAAAAAAATAAGAACTTTATCTCCTGCAATATGACCGAATTTATCATTAATGAGCTTAAAATTATCGGCATCAATCATGAGGGCAAAAATTTCAAACTCAAGAATCTCTTTATCTAAAATAGAGTGAAGGTGTTCATGTAAAGCATACCGATTATAAGTTTTTGTCAACGGATCGAGAGAAGTTTTTACTTCTAAATTTTTAACTTGTTCTAAAAGGGTATAAATTACTTCATTTGCACGAGCTACTTCATCACTAAGATGGGTTTGAATATCATTAAATTTTTCGGTAATTTTTTCAAAATTTATAAGAGAATCAGTATCTTTCTGTTCAAGCAAATCAGCTTGTTCTTCGGTAATTTTTTCTATTTGTTGATTGGTTTGGGTATACGAATCGATACTTTTAATAGCTAACTCTTTGTATTGATCGATAGTTGTATCACGATAGGCTTGGAGATCAATTTCCCCTAAAGCGTATGCTTCTAATACCTCATGGGTAGCTGTGGCTACAAGTTCTGCAAATTCGCTTGGTTCAATAGTTTTTTGATGATTTTTTATCGATTCCAAATGGACAGAAAGCTCTTTGCAAAAATGAAACAAAAAAGGATTTATTTGGTTGTATTCCACCTGTGACCTTTAGTAAAATGAATTCTCAAAAGTTCCTTTTACTAGGGAAAAGAGGGACTGATGAAAGTTGCTAAAATTAATGCCATTATACTTTTTCAAACATAAATATAACTTTTGCCCTGCTCAATCAGTCCCATTTTAGGATAAATGGATAAAATTCGTCCACTAACAATTAGGTGCAAGAGCACACAGGAGACGATATGAGCACATGGAGCCGATCAAGCTGGAGAGAAAAACCGATAAAACAACAGCCAACATACCCCGACACGGCAGTTTTAGAACAAATTGAATCACAGCTTCGTAATTATCCACCGCTTGTGTTTGCAGGTGAAGCTCGTACATTAAAAAAGAACTTTGCCGATGTTTGTGAGGGGAAAGCATTTTTACTTCAAGGTGGAGATTGTGCTGAGAGCTTTTCAGAGTTTCATGCCCATAATATTCGTGACACTTTCAAAGTAATGATGCAAATGGCGGTCGTTATGACATTCGCAGGTGGTGTTCCGGTCGTTAAAGTAGGGCGTTTGGGTGGTCAGTTTGCCAAACCCCGTTCATCCGATATGGAAACAATCGACGGCATCAGTCTTCCGAGCTATCGCGGGGATATCATCAATGGTGTTGATTTTAATGAAGTTGCCCGTATTCCTGACCCTCAACGTATGGTACAAGCCTACAATCAATCCGCCGCAACACTGAACCTACTCCGTGCTTTTGCATCGGGTGGATTGGCTGATTTGCATCAAGTTCATGCGTGGAACTTAGGGTTTGTCGGACAAAACGATTTGACCAAAAAATACGATGAACTTTCCCGTCAAATCGACGATTCTCTCCGCTTTATGGCGGCATGTGGGATCACATCGGATAATTATCGTACATTACGTGAGACCGATTTTTATACCTCTCATGAAGCGTTGTTGCTCAATTATGAGGAGGCATTTACCCGTCAAGACTCATTGACAGGTGAGTGGTATGATGTATCTTCACACATGTTGTGGATCGGTGATCGTACTCGTCAACTCGATGGCGCTCATGTTGAGTTTATGCGTGGGATTAAAAACCCTATCGGGGTAAAAGCGGGTCCCTCTATGGATCCTGAGGATTTGATCCGATTGTGCGATATTCTCAATCCTGAGAATGAAGCGGGACGCCTGAACGTTATCGTCCGTATGGGTGCAGACAAAGTTGGTGATGGGATGCCGGTATTGATCCGTGCGATTGAGCGTGAAGGGAAAAAAGTGTTGTGGAGCTGTGATCCGATGCACGGCAACACGATCACAAGCAGCGGTTACAAAACCCGTCCGGTCGAACAAATTCTCAAAGAGATGAAACAGTTTTTCCAAGTACACAAATCAGAGGGAACGTACGCAGGTGGGGTTCACTTGGAGATGACGGGTAAAAATGTTACCGAGTGTTTGGGGGGATCGTTTGAGATTACTTCTGAGAATCTAAAAAGCCGTTATCACACTCATTGTGATCCACGCCTTAATGCTGACCAATCACTAGAATTGGCATTTTTGATTGCTGATACGCTCAAAGAAGCGCATCGATAATATACATTACGTTCGGTGGTGAGCCTGTCAAACCATGAACACCCTTCGACAAGCTCAGGCCGAACGTAACTAATTTACTTCTTCTGACATTCGGGGCAGATCCCCGAAATGACAATCGATATATCTTCCGCCCTATACTGACTCATTTCCACTGTTTTTTCAAGGATGGAATGGGGATCATACTCGATATCTTTAAGCTCTCCGCACGATTTGCACATGATGTGCGCATGAGATGCTTTTTCAATCTCATATTTTGTTTTTTGCCCCGGAATTTTGACTTCCCGTATTAGAGCTACCTCGAGCATAGTATTGACATTTTTATACAATGTTGCCAACGAGATGGAGCTGAATTTTTCTCGAATCGCTTGATAAAGCTCATCAATATTGATATGGCCTGCATGATCCATTAACCCTATAATAGCAACACGTTGAGGCGTAACTTTAAGTTGATGAGATTTTAATAAATATTGATATTTCATAATAACTAATTATAGACTATTAATACGCTGATATTTCCTAAAAAAGGGGAAGAGGAGAGAGTTTTGAAATTTTATTTAAGCTTTCCCCTCTTAAAAGGGGATGCTTTTATAAAGATTCGATGACACGCATGAGCTCATCTGGTTTATTGGAGTATTGCAGTGCAGTCTCTTTATTGATGAGTTTTTTACGTAGAAAGTCAATAATTTCTTGCGTCTGTGTTGTCATACTCGTCCCTTGCTGATTTAGTTGCATTTGAGAATAGAGCTGATGTACTTTGTCTTCACGAATCAAATTGGCAATCGCAGGATTGGTAATCATTACCTCTTGGGCTGCGACACGTCCACCACCAATTTTTGGCAAAAGAGCTTGCGAAATAACGGCAATAAGAGAGGTAGAGAGTTGTGCACGCACTTGTGGTTGTTCATCTCCGCCGAAAACGTCAATAATACGGTTGATGGTTTGTGGGGCTGAGTTGGTATGGAGGGTTCCAAAAACCAAGTGACCTGTTTCTGCCGCAGTCAAGGCAGCCGTGATGGTCTCTTTATCCCGCATCTCCCCGATCAAGATTACGTCAGGGTCTTCACGTAGGGCATATTTAAGTGCTGCAGAGAAGCTTTTTGTATCGGTTCCGACGTTACGATGAGAGAAGAGTGATTTTTTATTGGTATGGACAAACTCGACTGGATCTTCAACGGTGATGATGTGGCGTGCTTCATTGAGATTGATTTCATTGAGCATCGCGGCAAGGGTAGTCGATTTACCGCTACCAGTTGGTCCGGTAACGAGGATAAGCCCTTTTTCTCTTTTAATTAGTTCTTTAAAAATTTTTTTTGCATTCAAATCATCGAGAGAGGGGATAGTGACAGGGATGATACGAAAGGCACAAGCGAGATCATCCATTGTTTTATAATAGTTGGCGCGAAAGCGGCCGACATCAGGGATAACAATCGAGAAATCGAGTTCGTTGTTCTCTTCAAACGCTTTTTTTTGTTTTTCGGTGAGAAGGGAATACGCCATTTCCTCAATCAAATGTCCATCCAATACCGGTAGATTCAGAGCAACCAGACGACCATCAATACGAATCTGTGGTTCGGAGCGACTTACAAGATGCAAATCAGAGGCTTTATACGCCACGACACTTTTAAGAAGTTTATAGATGTCCAATGCAGTAGTGTTCATGAAAGAAATATCCCTTCGTAATAAGATGGTTCAAATCCAATGATAAGCTGATCTTTGTATTCGATAACGGGACGTTTGAGGAGGAGGTTATGATTGCTCATCCACTCAATTTTACCGCTATCATCGAGTTCTAGTGCTTTAATACCTAAAGTTTTGTAGGTTGTCCCTTTGGTATTTAATAGGATCGACAGAGGAGCTTGAGAAGCCCAAGTTTGAATTTTTTCACGAGAAACAGGGGTGCTTTTAAAATCATGGAAGGTGTATGATATACCTTTAGCGTCCAAAAATTTAAGTGCTTTTTGGACACTTCCGCAGCTTTTTATCCCATAGATATGTGTCATGATTTACTCAATGATTTTAGGAACAATGAAAAAATGCTCTTGAGAATGTGGAGCATGGGAGAGAATGTCATTGTTTATTGTGTGATTAACATCAGCAATATCCTCTCGAAGATGGGTAGATGTGTCCGACATAGCAAAGGTAGCATCAATGCCATCGGTGTTGAGTTCAGAGAGATTGTCAACGAATGAGACGATTTCACTTAGCTGTGCTATCATCTCTTTACGATGCTCACTCGGAATTTCTAGGTAAGAGAGTTTTTCTAAACGTTGTAATAGAGTTTCGTCAATTTGCATGGTTAACCTAAGTTGTGATAAATTTAGTGAAAATAATTGTACCCTAAAAAAAGGTTTACTAAACTTTAACATAGGGTAAGATATTATTACCTTATTAATGAGCAGTAGAAAACAGGAGCCGTTTTGAGTCTAAAAGAGAATATGGAAGCCCTAAAAGAGGAACTAAGTTCTGAAGAAAAATTTTTTGAAAGTGCCGTGCGAACGGAGCGTTTTGTAAAACGGTATCAAAAACCTTTGATTGCAACGGTAGTCGCTTCATTGTTGGCAGTGGGCGGAGCGATTGGTTATCAAGCTTATAGCGATGCAAAAATAGAAAGTTCAAATGCGGCATTTAATCTCCTTTTGGTTAATCCTATGGATACAAAAGCGGAACAAACATTGAAAAATGATAATCCAGAGTTACACGATGTATGGAAACTCTCTCGAGGAATAGCTCAAAAGGATGTGAGTATTCTTGAGGGACTTAAACACTCTGAAGCTTTTGGTGTTGCTGATATTGCGTCATATGAAGCGGCAGCGATTAAAGGTGATATTCAATCATTAGAGCAGTACACCAAAAAACAAGGGGCTCTTTATAAAGATTTAGCATTACTTGAACTTGCCGTGAGTGCGATCGAAAAAGGTGATAGTGTATCTGCACATCAAAAACTTTCCCTGATCACCGAAGAGTCTCCTCTTTATCAAGTAGCCGAGGCTCTTTCTCATTATGGAGTAACAGAATGAAATTTATAACTATCGCTTTGCCGATTGCTGCTACTCTTTTTTTTAGCGGATGTTCTCACAAAGAGGTTTACAAACCGGAGAATGTTAAAGGTGAATGGCGTAATGCAGGCCATTTGAGTGCATCTATTTCACAAGCAACACAATCAGCAGCTTTACTCGACAACGGTCGTTTATTGACGAAAGATGGGGAAAAGAATATTAAAATCCCTGAAAATTACCGTTTAATTAACGCTAATGATGCTTGGGTTATAACTGAGAGTCCTGATGGAAATTTAGTCCTTTTCCCAGAAAATGGAAGCGATGCAAAAGTGACATTTGAACTTAAACGTGGTATTGCAGCCGCTAGTATTCAAGATGATACCGTTGCCATTTTATTTACCAACAATGAGATAGTTCTTTATTCGCTTGAGAGTAAAAAGCTTCTGTTTAAAGAGAGTGCAAGCGCTCCGATCGCAGTGGATAGCCGTATCGCAAACCCTTATTTCTTAAAAGAACTGGTGTTATTCTTAACGCTTGATGGAAAAATTGTGATTGTCAATTCAGAAACGAAACAGGTGCTTCGCTCGGTTGTTGTTAGTACGGATGAATATTTTAATAACATCACGTATTTAAATGTTATCGATAATAATCTTGTAGCTTCGACTGGGAGTGCTGTTTTGGCACTTTCTCAAAAAGAGGCACGAGAAAAGTATGAAATTCGTAATATTGCGTATACAGCAGAGGGGATATGGCTAACAACCAAACAAGGTGAAATTATTGCTTTGAGTCCGACACTGCAGTTCAAAGCAAAGAAAAAATTTCCATTTGCCCATTTTGTAGGGATCAGTGTTCAAAATGATCGTGTCTATACATTGGAACAAGAGGGATATATGATTGCATTGACCAAAAATCTTTTGGCGTATGATGTTTACGATATCGATATGGACAGCGATAATAAAATTTTCTTGGGTGATGGACGTTTTTACTTTGACGACCGCTATATCAATATCAAATAATGTCGAAAGAGCTTGAGGCTTTTATCGAGTATATAACTGTTATAAAAGCGCTTAGTCCTCGAACCATCGAGGCCTATAGCCATGATTTGAGTGAGATAGAACAAACCTCACAAAAAAGCCTTACCGAAATTGATTCGAGTCGTGTTTTTCAGATACTCGGAACGATTGCCAACAAACGAACCCTCAATCGAAAACTCTCCGCGTTTAACTCTTTTCTTGATTTTTGCCACCGTAACCGATTTGATTCCGTTTCCTCTAAGTTTACCCTCTCTAAAGTACCGAAAAATCTCCCTAAATATGTGCCGTTTGAGAGCATCCAATCTTCTCTTACATTGATTGATCGAAGTGAATGGATCGGGTTGCGGGATTACGCCCTGGTCCTTTTCCTCTATGCTACAGGTGCTCGAATCAGTGAGTGTTTGATTGCGCAGGAGGGGGATATTGAGGGTGAATGGCTCCGTATTCGTCATGGAAAAGGGGAAAAAGAACGGTATGTCCCCATAGCGAGTGAGGCATTAAAGGCGCTTCGAGCTTATCAGGAAGCTTCACCATATCAAAATCGCCCGCATCTGTGGCTCAACTATCGGGGAGAGCCTCTCAGCCGCATCTCCGCCTTTAAAATCACCCAAAAATATCTCGGTGTCTCTCCTCACGCACTTCGCCATTCCTATGCAACTGCACTGATCCTCGGAGGTGCCGATCTGCGTGTTGTTCAGGAACTGCTGGGGCATGCTTCCTTACTAACGACGCAAATATATACCCATGTTCAAAAACAAAATCTTCAAGAGACGGTGTTGAAACATCATCCGATGGCGCAGTATTGATATTCATCAAGAAACTATTTTCTCATTAAGGTTATCATCCTTTACTAAAAAAAGGATATACCAATGACTTACGCTTCATTTACCTCAGATATTGTTTTTGGCGATACACAGCCTGTCATTACTCCGCTCATAACAAACGAGTTTACCAAAGAGATCCGCATTGTTTTTCGCGTCGGACAATCGATGAAAGCGCATAAAACGTCATTTCCGATTACGGTAATGATAGTATCGGGATCAATCGATTTTGGTGTCGGGGAAGAGCGCTATGCATTATCAGCGGGTGATGTTGTTGCACTTGAAGGGAACGTTGTCCATGATCTTAATGCCCTTGAAAATTCTATTGTCCGTTTGAGTTTGCATAAAGGGGACAGTGTTGCACGGGTAAGCGGGGTACTTAAGCTGTGAGAGTATAATCTAAGAAATACATACATTAACACCATGTGAATATGTTAATATACTCTTTATAAAAAAAGATAGAGGATTAATGACTTGATAAAGCTAAGTAGACTTTATATTAGTAACTTTAAATCGTTAAACGAATTTAAACTCGATTTTGCAGAGTTTACATGCCTAATAGGCTTAAATAGTTCTGGAAAATCCACCATTCTTCAAGCGATTGATTTTGTTTCTCAACAAATGAATGGAAATATTTCAGAATGGTTGAAAAATAGAAACTGGCAATCAAATGAATTAAATTGCAAATTAACAAAGAAAAAAATAATTACTTCCATGGTTTCTTTTCATTACAATGAAACTTTCTTTATTTGGATATTTAATTTTAATCCTACACTGAAAAAATGTACTTATGAAGCAATAAGCATGTTTGATGAAAACATTGAGAATGAAGAAGTGATTTTTGAAGTTGAAGATTCTAAATATATGATAATTAAAGATTTAGAAACAAAAGAAAAACTTCAAGGGCATATTGTTCAGGACTATGAGGGATCGTTTTTATCAAGTTTAAAATCTGAGTTGCTTCCACAATCAATTATAGAATTTAAAGCGTATATGAAAAATATTTATTCATTAGATTTATTGGCACCTCAGGAATTACGAAAGCCCTCAAGAACAGGAAGTAAACTTGGTTTAAGCGGTGAAAACATAAGTGCATTTTTAAATACATTTAACGATCAACAAAAGAATAATTTATTACACCAACTCAAAAAATGTTATAAAAATTTAGATAGCTTTGAAATACGAAAATCCAAAGGTGGATGGAGTAGGCTCGAATTGGTTGAGAAGTTTGGGAATACCAAGCTAATAAATGAAGCAAAATACCTAAATGATGGTGTTTTAAGATTAATTGCTATTCTTTCACAACTGCAAAGCCAACAAAGTTTTTTACTTTTTGATGAAATTGAAAATGGAATTAATGCCGAATTAGTAGAGTTTTTAATTGATACACTTATTGCGTCTCAGCATCAAATTATGATTACAACTCATAGCCCTATGATTTTGAATTATATTGAAGATGAAGTCGCGATTAAATCAGTTCAATATATATACAAAACGGAAGAAGGATTCACAAAAAGTATCCCGTTCTTTAGCATCCCAAGCATGAAAGAAAAACTAGAACTTATGGGACCGGGTGAAGTTTATGTGGATACAAATTTATCTGAGCTTTATGAAGAAATTAAGTTGATCGAATTACAAAAAAAAGCTGAGTAGTCATGCATTTAGTTGTAAGTGGTGAAGGTAAAACGGATATTGGGATGTTCGCGTATGAAGACGGTGCATTTATAGCCGGTTCGATGTATTACATTGTTGATAAAATCATCGAAAAGAAGCAAGAACTTTCGTATTATGATTATGCTAATGAATTAATTACTTTTATACCGAAAGCTCAATTAATTGATATTTGTGATCATATAAAATTCCTACCTGGTAAAAAAAATATTCAAGGGACAGGCATATTTTATAAAAATGCAATAGGGCTATCTCGCATTGCTAAAGAGAAATGTGTAGAAAAAGGTGATGAAGATGTCATTGCCATTCTTTTTAGAGACTCCGATGGAACAAGCAGCTGTCCTAGAAATTTATGGGAACAAAAAGTTGCATCAATAGAAAATGCTTTTGAACAAGAAAATATCAAAGGCGTTGCAATGATTCCGAATCCAAAATCGGAAGCTTGGTTGATTTGTGCTTTAAAAGAAAACCCGTTTCGATATTGTGATGTATTGGAAGAAAGATCGGGGAATGATGATTCACCTGATTCTCTTAAAAAAGAATTTTCTGAATTATTATCCAAACATGAAATAGATTATGATGCTTTAAATGCCAAGATTAAAAATAATGAAATCGATGTACATGCAATCGATATGCCTAGTTATAATTATTTTGTAGAACGTTTAGAATCATTGTTGTAACTATCATGACATTGTGTGATATCGGTAATACCTCGGTTGATTTGTTTATAAATGGTCATCGTACCAAATTGAGTGCGGACAGTTTTGAGCCTGCAACATTTGAAGATGATGTTTATTATGTTAGTGTCAACGCTTTGATGAATGAACGTATTCGAGAACTCTCGAATTGGCATGATTTACGAGTATTCATCGATTGGGATAAATACTATCCCACGATGGGGATTGATCGGATCATGGTATGTGAAGCGATAGAAGAGGGCGTTATCGTCGATGCGGGGAGTGCCATCACGGTCGATATGATGCGTGGCGGGGTTTATCAGGGGGGATTTATCTCTCTAGGGATTCGTGCGGCGGAAGAAGCATATACGAGACTCTCTCCTGCGTTGGACGTGTCATTTAACTTTGAGGTAGATTTGGCTAAAATGGCAAAAAATACCCCTGATGCCGTTGCGGTCGGTTTTTTGGCTCCGTTGGTTGAAAAGATAGAGTGTCTTGGCAAACCGCTTTATATTACCGGAGGCGATGGACGATTGATATCTCGTTTTTTTAGCGAGGGAATCGTGGATGAAGATCTGATCTTCAAGGGGATGAAAAAGTTGATAGAAAAAGGTGTTAAATGCTAAGTGTCGCACTCCCAAAAGGGCGAATTGCCGAAGATACGTTGGAAATTTTTGAGACGATTTTCGGGAGCAGTTTTAAATTCGATGATCGAAAATTGATTTTAGAGACGGAAAATTTTAAATTTTTATTGGTACGTAATCAGGACGTTGCGACGTATGTGTATCATCAAGCCGCAGACATCGGTGTTGTGGGGCTCGATACGCTCGAAGAGCAGGGATTGGACGTGATTCGCCTCCTTGATTTGCAAAAAGGGAAATGCCGTGTCGCTATCGGGATGAGAGCGGGAGAGAAACCGGACTTTACCAAAAGCGAGATCAAAGTAGCGACCAAGATGGTGAACATCACCAAGCGTTATTTCGCCGAGCGTGCCGTTGCCGCCGATATCATCAAACTCTATGGCTCTATCGAACTTGCACCCCTCGTTGGGCTTGCCGATATGATCGTCGATGTCGTTGAAACAGGTAGTACGATGAAACAAAACGGATTGGAAGTGGTTGAGACGATTATGGAATCAACGACCCATCTGATCGCCAATAAAAACAGCTTTTTTGAGAAGAAAAGTGAAATTTTAGATGTGTATGAAAAAATCAATGCCCTTTTGTACGGGACTAAGTAGATAATTCACTATTGGTTAACAATAACTCTTTACAATGTGTTTAATTTAAAAATTAAAAGGACATTTATGTCAACTAAATATTCATTATCTCTGGTATTAGCAATTTTTTTAGCCGGATCAGCTGCATTGGGCGGGGAGTTTTCAACGACTGAATATGTGAGTGTTACAAAATCAACGCCTATTTACTCAACCATTCAAGAAGAGATACCACAAGAGAAATGCTACGATGCTAAAGAAGAAATCAAGACTACTGTAGGAATGAACGATATCGTTGGCGCGGTTGCTGGTGGTGCTCTTGGCGGTGTCTTAGGTCATCAAATCGGTGGTGGGAGAGGTAAAGCAGTAGCAACTGTCGGAGGTGCTGTTTTGGGAACCATAGCTGGGCAAAAAGCAGTAAGTACCTATGGAAACGGTAGTGCTAATCCTACCTATCAAGTAGTTCGTAGATGTGAGACGACGATAACATATAAATCATGTCAAGTTCTTAGTGGATATCTCAATAGTGCCAAATTTAAAGGTAAAGAGATCAGTGTTGAGAGTGATTTACCTCTTAAACAAATCCCTGTTACCGCATCCTACAGCTATTAACTCTCCCCTCCCTTTTTTAAAGGGAAAAATCTCTCATTTATTACTCTCTTTTTAACGATTATCTGTTAGAATAAATTGTAACACAAATTTTTTACAAAAGCAGGAGCTTCTATGGCACTTAAAGTGGCGATTAACGGAACGGGCAGAATAGGAATTATTGTAGCAAAAATTATTGCAATGCGTAGTGATATCGAATTGGTAGCGTTAAATACGACGTCAAAACCTGAAATGTTGGAATATTTACTCAAGTTCGACAGTGTTCATCATGGAATTGAGGCAAAAATAGTAGATGACAATACCATTGCTATTGGTGGAAAAAATGTTCGTATGTTCCGTGAAAGAGATATTGATAAAGTAGATTTTGGTGGTACAGGTGCAGAAGTGGTAATTGAGTGCACGGGAGTATTTATCGATACAGAGAGTTGTCAGCGCCATCTTAAAAATGGTGTTCGAAAAGTTGTTATTTCTGCGCCTGCTAAGGATGATACTCCGACGTATGTTATTGGTGTTAATTCTCATGAATATAAAGGTGAAGCAATTATCTCTAATGCAAGTTGTACGACTAACTGTTTAGGACCGATATGTAAAGTGCTTGATGATGCATTCGGGATTGAAAATGGGCTTATGACAACGATTCATTCGTATACGAACGATCAAAATGTTTTGGATGTTAAACACTCTAAAGATCCACGTCGTGCACGCGCCGCAGCTCTCAATATGATCCCTACCTCTACGGGCGCGGCGAAAGCAATTGGCAAAGTTATGCCGAAATTGTTAGGTAAACTAAACGGCTATGCGATGCGCGTACCGACTCCTGACGTTTCAGTAGTTGACTTGACAGTTAATTTGAGCAAAGCGGTAACCAAAGATGATATTAACGCAGCGTTCACTTTAGCAGCAGATGGAGCGTTTAAAGGGCTTATTGAAGTCGATAATGATAAACGTGTATCCTCTGACTTTATCGGTTCAACCTACAGTTCAACTTATGTTCCAGATATGACGAGTGTTGTAGACGGTACTACCGTTAAAGTATTGGCATGGTATGACAATGAGTGGGGATACAGCAGTCGACTTGTGGATATGACGGTTCTTATCGGAACACACTAATGTTGCATTATACAAATTATTTCGAAGCTGAAACGCTCGATTCATCGACTCTTGAAAAGGGTTTTGATGCGGTTCATCATGAAGCCGCATCAGGAGAGATTGGATATTATCACCTTCCTCTCTCTTCACAACCTTTAGTAGAAGAGTTAAAAACACTTCATTATGATATTGAACGTCGTTTTAATACCATTGCTGTTATTGGAATTGGCGGATCATCTTTGGGGATTAAAGCGATTGAGAGGTTACTTCGTCCTAGTACCCCTAATGCTAAAAAACTGATTTATCTTGAAAATTCGGATCCGATCAGTATCATGAGTGCAATGAAGCAGATAGATAAGTTTCGTACCCTTTTTATCGTGATTTCAAAATCGGGTGGAACGGTAGAGACTCTCTCTATTTTTAAGCGTCTGATCGTCAGTTTTGAGTTGGAATTAGAAAAATCAGATCAAATTTATATTGTGAGCGATGAAAACTCTCCACTCGCTCATTTTGCAGATTATCATCATTTACGTCGTTTTGTGATCCCTGCCAATGTCGGTGGACGTTTTTCAGTTTTAAGTGCGGTAGGGATGGTTCCTTTAACACTTGCAGGATTTGACACATCAGCGATACTCAAAGGTGCACAGACATTTTTGGAGCAATTTTGGAGACGTGAAGAAGATCATATGCTTCATAAAGCAGCCTATTATGTGACCCATAGCGATCAATACTCTATGAATGTACTGTTTGCTTATTCGGATACCTTTGAAGAATTTGGTAAGTGGGTTGTTCAAATATGGGGTGAATCACTAGGCAAACGAAATCGTTTTGGCGGACGGGTAGGGCTGACCCCGATATCTTTAATTGGGTCGGTCGATCAACACTCTTTCTTGCAACTTATTATGGAAGGTCCTCTTAATAAAACCGTTACGTTTATGCATATTGAACACTCTGAAGATCATTTAATGGTTCCAGAGTTCTCACTCAACTATTTGGAACAAAGTGATTTTATAAACGGTAGAAGTTTTAATGATCTTATCAATGCCCAATGTCAAGCAACTATGCAAAGTGTATTGCAAAGCGGTGTTACGGTAGATGAAATTGCATGGAAACAAATCGATGAAGGATCTGTTGGAGAACTCATTCTTTATTATGAGCTTTTAACGTCACTAAGCGGAGCGTTATTGGAGATTAATACCTATGATCAACCAGGTGTAGAAGTGGGAAAAAAGATTTTAGGAAACTACTTCAATCATTAAAGTTTAGGCTACTGCAGCCTAAACTTTCTTCATTAAATCTTCTTCAGACTCTTTATTAAGTACATCCATGAGTTCAAAGAGAGATTGACTTTGTTTTTCCATTTCTTGAAAACTACTGATAATGGCATCTTTGTGATCGATTGTATGATCTTTATGTTCAACATATTTTATGTTTTCGAGTATAATATCATGAAGCATTGCATGAGGTTTACTTAGGCTAGCATAGCTTTGTAAGTGTGAAAAGCGCTTCTTCCCTTCTCCCGTATCGTACCATTTTCCTAAGCGACATGAATGATGGTCTGAAAATTCTGCTTCAAGTTTACCGTTTGTAATGCTTTTGTAGGCATCGGATTTAAAGATAATATGGTCAATTTTGGCCAATGTAATAGATGTAGTATTTTCGATCGTTGTCGTTTGTAATGCCGCTTTTTTTGCGTCTTCATTGAATACGTATAATGTATGGCGGAATGAGCTAATTGCTTCGCTTGATTGTTGAGCAATATCGTTCATATCTTCTGAATTAGAATGAATTTCAGTTGTCTCTTGTTGAAGTGTTTGAACAGCAATACCGATTTCTCCCGTTGCTTTTTGGGTTCGTTCCGCTAATTTTCGTACTTCATCCGCAACAACGGCAAATCCTCTTCCGTGTTCTCCAGCGCGTGCTGCTTCAATAGCGGCATTGAGCGCAAGCAAATTGGTTTGATCCGCAATATCTTTGATAAGATTGACAACCGAACTGATCTCTCCCGTTTTTTCATTCAGGGCATTAATGGCATTTGCAGAGACTTGAACTAATTCTATCAAGCGGCTAAGTTTGGTAATGATCTCTTCCAACTCATGGACACTATGTGAGGATTTATCCGAAGTGGTCTGACTGATGGCAGCAATCGTATGAAGACGCTTAATGGTATTTTCTAGATCGTTTTGGATTACTTCCATACCACCTCCGACACTTGCCCCGATTTGCCCTAGTGCACTGTTTAGGACCGATTTTTGGATATGTTTGTAGGTTGAATGCATTGCATCGATTGCTTTATTGACAAATTCACTTGATTCATGATATTCACCTTGTAAGCCTCGTGTAATGACTCTACGATAATACTCATCACGGCTTGCTCCATCAACACCAGCCCGTATTTCCCGGATAAATACTTCGATTTGGTCGAGCATATTATTGGTATTCCAGCATAGGTCATTGAGCTCTCCATGATCATTAATCTGTGTAATACGGTTTTCTAGGTGACCAGCACCAGCTTCTTTAATAACTTCAGCAACTTCACTGACTGTTTTTTGCGTTGCGCGTATATTAATAAATACGAACCACGCGAGGGCAAAGTTGGCAATATTGATCAGTCTAATCCAACTCCAACCGTATAAAACTACCTCTACAATGAGTGCTATAATAAACAGCACTATTGAGAGGATATTCGCATATTGCACTTTAGAGAGAGAGGATAAATTCGTCATATGTTAGCCCTTTGTCTTTGAGTATTTGATTTAATGCGGTTTCGGAAGCATTTACACCACCATTACGTTCATGTTGAAGCAATGTTGCGTAGAGAGGCTTAATGGTATTTAATGCTTTATCGGTAGGTTTACGACGTACAGAGTGAAAGTTTGTTATTTCCCTATTAGTGTTGAAAGATGGTGTAACATGGGCAAATACCCAATAATAATCACCGTTTTTTGTTTTGTTTTTAACATAAGCAAAAATTTCTTTTCCTTCTTTAATTCGGTTCCAAAGAAGTTTAAAAACAACAGCGGGCATATCTTCATGGCGAAGAATATTATGAGGTTGTCCGAGTAAATCGAACTCATCGTATCCCGACATTTTAATAAACAATGCATTCCCGTATGTGATTTTACTGTTTAAATCGGTTTTAGAAACAATAAACTCTTCTTCTCCAAATGTCAACTCTTGATTAGCCATAGTAAACCTCGCGATATCATAAATATAGTATAAACGGTTTTCGTTAGTCTAACAGCCATTTCCTGAATGTTTTCCCTTTTATGGGTCGATTTATAAATTTCTTATAGATTTCGTCTGCTTTGTTACGAGGGACCGCAACATAACTCAAATGATCCAGTTGGTCTATTTTCCCAATTTCATTATGAGTTAGAGCGCATTCATGGATAAGTGCACCTACAATGTCACCCAGACGTAATTTTTCTTTTTTACCAGCATCAATACAAATGGTGCGCATTAAGGTTTTTAATGGCGACGTATTTTTAATAATAGGGAGCTCAATAGGGGTAATATTACGCTTTAAATCCATAAAACGTTCATACTGATGGTGATTGACGAGGGTAATGGCGATACCATTTTTACCGGCTCGTCCCGTTCTCCCGATACGGTGGGTGTAGCGTTCGTTTTGAATCGGTACTTCGTAGTTGATAATTGCATCAAGCCCTTCGATATCGATTCCCCGTCCTGCGACATCGGTTGCTACGAGGATAGGAGCACTGAGATTACGAAATTGGATGATCGCTTCGTTACGATCAAATTGTTCCATATCGCCGTGCAGTGTAAGAACATGTATACCGATTCGGTTCAGATCATCACATAGCGCATTGGCGTCTACTTTTGTGTTGCAAAAGATGATGGTGTTGGTAATGTCATGAAGATGGAGCACGGTTGCTATAGCGGGTAATTTATCGTTACAGATATAGGCAATCTCTTCGATTTTTGGTTTGCTGATAGCGTGTTCTGCCTGAACCATTACCGGATCTTTCATAAACTCGGAGGTGATCGTTTGGATCGATTCGGGAAACGTAGCGGAGAATAGGAGACTTTGGCGTGATGGGGGGGTGAATCCTAAAATGGTTGTAATATCTTCGATAAATCCCATATCAATCATTTGGTCGGCTTCATCCAGCACAACGCTTAAAATTTCAGAGGGATCAAAAGCTTCCATTTGGAGGAGTTTCAAAACACGACCCGGTGTGCCGACGATGATATGGGCTCCATGTTTAAGTGAATGAATCTGTCCTTTCATTGGAACACCGCCGCATAGGGTGAGGACTTTGATATTCCCCATTTCGGAGGCGAGTGAACGGATCACTTTGGCTACCTGCTCTGCGAGCTCACGGGTAGGGCAGAGGATGAGCGATTGGGTACCGAACATTTTGGGATTGATACGCTCCAATACTCCAAGACCGAATGCCAATGTTTTTCCGCTTCCGGTAGCGGCTTGGGCGATACAATCTTTTTTTTGTAAGATAATAGGGAGTGCGGTTGACTGAATAGAGGTCATTTTAGTAAATTCAAGTCGTTTTAGAGCCTCTTTTAAGGGAGTGCGTAATGCTAAGGTATCGAAGGTGGACATTAGGTCGCTTTATAGTTAGATAAGCAGATTATAGCATAGTTAAAAAATTCCCCTGAAAAGGGGAGTCTAAGAGGGGTTGATTATACCGCTTTAATCGTAACGCCGTATTTCTCTTCAGCCACGTTACGCGCTTGAAGTGCATACGATGAAATCTCGTTAAAGTTGAGATATTTATACACTTGATCTGCTTTTCCTGCTAATTTTTCAGGAACAATGCTCATGTACTCTACTACGGTCGGGATACGTCCGAGTTTCGCACAAACTGATGCGAGTTCCGCAGAACCGAGATACACTTGTGTCCCTTTTCCAAGACGGTTGTCGAAGTTACGGGTAGAGGTTGAGAAGACGGTTGAACCCTCACGTGAACTGGCTTGGTTCCCCATACAGAGTGAGCATCCCGGAACTTCGGTTGTAGCTGCAATTGCTTTATAAACGTCATAGTACCCCTCGTTGATGAGTTGTTGCTCATCCATACGGGTAGGCGGTACGATCCAGAATTTCTCAACCGCGATTTTACCCTCACCGCGCATCACTTCACCCGCCGCACGATAGTGACCGATGTTGGTCATACAGCTTCCAAGGAATACTTCGTTGATTTCAGTTCCCGCAACGTCGCTGAGCAATTTAACATTATCAGGATCATTCGGACATGCTAAAATCGGCTCTTTAACGTCGTTAAGGTCGATTTCGATGATCGCTGCGTATTCTGCATCGACGTCCGGTTCCATCAACGTCGGAGCGGCCAACCACTCTTTCATTTTGTCCGCACGGCGTTGTAGTGTGCGAGCATCTTCGTACCCGTCAGCCACCATCGCTTCGATCAATGTAACGTTTGATTTTAGGTATTCGATGACCGGTTCTTTGTTAAGGCGAACGGTACATGCCGCCGCTGAACGCTCTGCCGATGCGTCGGAAAGTTCAAACGCTTGTTCTACTTTCATGTTCGGAAGACCTTCAATCTCTAAAACACGTCCATTGAAAATATTCTTTTTCCCTTTTTTCTCAACCGTGAGTAAACCTTGTTTGATTGCGTAATAAGGGATAGCGTTTACCAAGTCACGAAGCGTGATACCCGGTTGCATTTTACCTTTGAAACGAACCAAAACCGATTCCGGCATTTCAAGAGGCATAGAACCCGTAACACCTGCGAACGCCACGAGACCTGAACCCGCAGGGAAACTCACACCGATAGGAAAACGGGTATGGCTATCGCCACCTGTTCCGACCGTATCCGGAAGAACCATACGGTTCAACCATGAGTGGATAACACCATCCGCAGGGCGAAGAGCGACACCGCTGCGTGAGCTGATAAACGCTGGGAGAGTAGCGTGCAATTTCACGTCGGATGGTTTTGGATATGCTGCTGTATGACAAAATGATTGGAGAACAAAATCAGCCGAGAAACCGAGAGCCGAGAGTTCTTTGATCTCATCACGTGTCATTGGTCCTGTGGTGTCTTGGCTTCCTACTGTACTTGTGATCGGCTCACAATACATACCCGGGCGTACACCCTCCATACCACATGCCTTACCGACCATTTTTTGAGCAAGGGTGTACCCTTTGCCTGTATCAGCTGGCTGGATAGGAGTTGCAAACATATTTGCAGGTGCCATGCCGAGTGCTGTACGTGCTTTTGCTGTCAATCCGCGACCGATGATGAGAGGGATACGTCCACCGGCACGTACTTCGTCTTCGATTGTGTTTGGACGAAGGCTAAAGGAAGCGATTACAGCACCGTCTTTTGTGATGGTTCCCGCTTTGGTATCGATATCAAGTACATCGCCTGTTTCCATAGCAGATACATCTGCTTCGATTGGGAGTGCACCTGAGTCTTCACACGTTGCAAAGAAGATCGGAGCGATAATGCTACCGATAACAACACCCCCCGTACGTTTGTTCGGGATACCCGGGATATCATCACCCATGTGCCATTGAACCGAGTTTGCAGCTGATTTACGGCTAGATCCAGTTCCGACAACGTCACCGACATAAGCGATTTGCATCCCTTTTTCTTTGAGTTCGGCGATTTTTGCAATCCCTTCAGGCATTTTTGCACTAAGCATCGTTGTTGCGTGAAGCGGGATGTCAGAGCGGGTAAACGCCGCGCTCGCAGGAGAGAGGTCATCCGTATTGGTTTCACCAGGAAATTTGAATACGACAACGCTGAATTTTTCAGCCAATGTTTTTTTGCTCGTAAACCACTCGGCATCTGCCCATGATTTTAGAACATCCATAGCATAGCTGTTAGTTTTTGAAAGATCAACGATATCGTTAAAAGCGTCGTATACCAAAAGGGTATGTTTGAGCTCATGTGCTGCTTCGTTGGCAATAGCATCGTTGCTGAGTGCATCGATAAGTGGTTTAACATTGTACCCGCCGACCATTTTTCCGAGGATTTTGATTGCCGCTTTTTTATGATCGTCACTGTTAATATCGCTGTTATCGCTCAAGAATGCTTTTATTTCACCTTGGACGACTTGGTGCAAAAATGCCGCTTTAACATAAGCGCCATCATCGACACCTGGATTGACACGTTCAGCTAGCATTTCAACCAACTCACTATCTTTAGAACTTGTTGCGCTAATAAGAGTTACCAACTCGGTAACTTGTTCTTTTGTAAGTGGGAATGGTGGGATTCCCTGTGCTGCGCGTTCCGCTACATGTGCTTTGTATTCGTCCATAAAAGCCATAGTGACTCCTGTGAGTGTTAATTTTGAATGATTATATCAGAAGAAAAAAAGAGATTTATTTCAATGTTACTAAACTACTCATTTGTTTTGTTTATTTGCTTGTTGTATGGGTAAAAAAGTAACAAAATAAAAATCTATACAGGATTAATTAGATACTGAAACGAGAGAGTGATGAGAGAAAAAGTTACAAATGGGTGTTTGCATAGAGAATCCTCACATAGGAGGATTAAAATGGGTCATTTATGATGATATCCCGATTCCCTTTTGCATTGGGAGAAGAGAGGATACCGTTGTTTTCTAGTTGCTCGATGAGGCGAGCAGAGCGGTTATATCCGATTTGGAGACGTCGTTGTAAATAGCTGATAGAGGTTTTTTGCTCGCTAAGGATAATATTTTTAGCCTCTTCATAAAGTTCATCAGCCTCTTCATTATTTCCGCTACCACCATCAGACTTAGGAATATCTTCTTTGTCACGTAAAAATTTGCGGTCGTATTCGGGCTCGCGTTGCGCTTTGAGGAAATCGACCACTTTTTCGATCTCAACTTCGGTACTCCACGGTGCATGAAGTCGAACCAGTCCGCTCATCCCCGGAGGGGTAAAGAGCATATCCCCACGTCCGAGGAGAGATTCGGCACCCATACCGTCGAGGATGATTTTACTGTCGATTTTTTGTCCCACTTTGTAGCTGATACGCGATGGTAGATTAGCTTTGATAAGTCCCGTTACGACGTCAACGCTCGGACGTTGAGTTGCGACGATTAAATGGATACCGCTGGCACGTGCCATTTGCGCTAAACGGGCAATCGAGTACTCGACATCTTTACCGCTTGTCATCATCAAATCGGCTAACTCATCGATAATGACAACGATATACGGGAGGGGGTCGCGTTTTTCTACTTTTGCCTTATCATTATAGTTTTCGATGTTTTTAGTACGTGTTTCGCTCATGAGTTGATAACGTCGCTCCATCTCATAGACCATGTTATTAAGGGCTGAAATCGCCTCTTTAGGTTTGGTTATAACCGGAGTGAGGAGGTGGGGAATATCATTGTAGATAGAGAACTCCAACATCTTAGGGTCAATCATCAGGAGTTTGAGCTGATCGGGTGAATTTTTATAGAGCAAACTCAAAATCATTGAGTTGATACCGACACTTTTCCCGCTCCCCGTTGTCCCGGCGATGAGGAGATGTGGAAGTTTTTTGAGATCGGTAATAAACGGCTTGCCGACAATGTCTTTTCCTAAAATGAGGGTGAGCGGGGATGCTGCCTCTTGGAAGAGTTTGCTCTCTAACATTTCACGCAGATAGATTGTCTCTACCGCTTTATTGGGGATCTCTATCCCTACAACATCTTTCCCAGGTATCGGAGCCTGAATGCGGATGGTTTGAGCTTTGAGCGCCATGGCGAGGTCATCTTGAAGCCCTAAAATTTTAGATACTTTGATGTTTGCGGCGGGCTTAAACTCAAAGGTCGATACGACGGGTCCAGCGTAGGTACGTACCACATCCCCTTCGATGTTGAAGTGCTTGAGTTTTTCGATCAAATCACGGATTTTGTCATCGAGTTCTGCTTCATCGACTAAGGTCTGTTTTTTTGGAGGATTTTGAAAAAACTCAACTAACGGTAGTTTAAAGTTTTTTGGTTTTTCCGTAATTCCTTTATCAATTTGTTCTAAAAGCATTTTATTTTCTTCGAGCTCATTAACGACAAGGGTGTTTTGTTTAGACTCTTTAACTTTTTTTGCCATACTAAGAATAGTTGATTCTTGGTGGATATTTTCAGTGAAGGGCTCGCTCGTTTCTATGCCGACAGGTTCTGGAAAAACCTCATTTAGAATTTCTGGCATAGGGGGAGAAATCGTTGAATTATCAGATTGTTGGAGAATGATCTCTTGATGAAAATGGGGAGAAGAGTCTTCTTTTTCTTGGTGAACGCTCAGACAAGGGGTTTCATGAAGGTGTTCAGTTTCAAGAACCATATCTGGCTGGGCTGTTAATTGAGAAGATCTTGCGGTTGTAAGAGGCTTATTCATATACTCTTTTATTGGTTGAGCCAGTTCAGACAAGCTTTGTTCCATCACCAAAATAATGGATACGGTCGCCATCATAAGCCATAAAATCCATAAACCGAAACCACCGATATAAATTCCTAAAAAATCAACAACACTACCAACTAATGAACCTCGATAGATCCCCTCAACAACCATTGCCTGAAAGAATAGGAGTGCCACAAATAATAAAGCGAAAACACCACCTATTTCAAAGCGACGGTGTATTTCACCTCCGTATTTATACCAATACAGTAGTGGAACCATTAAAAGTAAAAGATAGGTATACGCAACATATCCGAAAATATACACATTCATCTGTGCAAATGAAGCTCCATATGCACCGATAATAGAAGCATCACCGATAATGGTTGCAACCCCTAGATAAAATAAAATACCAAAGCCGGTAATAAAGAGTGTATCGCGTAAAATAGTAGATCCTTGAATCAGGTTGAAAAGCGACTGAATTATAGCAAAAATGGGGATAGAAAGCCCTTTTTATTGCAAATTGCTACATATAATTGACGAGTGAAAGTTTAGATACTTTAGAGATATTTGATAAGAGTGCTTGATAATTAAGGCTTAGTTGTTGTAACCTCAATTGAGATTCGGCTATATCGGTGTCTATAGTTTCAGATTGAAGTGTTTTAGTACTGATAATAAGAAGATCACTTCTATCGGCCGAGGATTGTAAGACTTGAGAGTACGATCCTGCTTGTGTTTGAAGTCGAGAAATATGATCGGTTAAATCATCAATTTTTTGAATTGAATTTTGAATACCGATATTTCGTGGGTCTTTGATATCTTCACCATTTGCTTGCATTTTCCCTTCTTCTACGGATTTGATCATCTCTTCAATTTCAGCAAAAAAGTTTTTCTTTGGATCACTGATGGTGAGAGTATTATTGGTTTGAAAAGAGAGGGAATTCCCACTAACAAGTGGAGGAAAAAAACTATTACTTGTTTGATCATAAAGTGCAATATCTGCATTAGTCGTCGTATGAACCAAATCTTCAAATGTGAGTTTTCCATCAGACGTTAAAGATACATTTCCTTTAGAGTTTGCAGTAGTGATTGCAGTATCATAACTTACGGGATCATTTGGGGTTGTTGGTAAAGCATTTGTAACCACCATATTTACGATATCCATTAGCTGTTTATAAGAGACGTCATTCGCATTTGTGGGGATACCCTCTGTTGATTCTTTGACTCCACTTGTTACACCGAGTGTATCATCAAAAGCTGTACCATATATAGAATATGACGTTGGAAGAGGTAATGAAAGATTATTAGTAAAAGTTGATGGCGTTCCAAGATTAATTGTAATGTCATACGCGGCACCGTTAATATTTTTCCCTTTCAAGTCTAAAATTTTCCCCGTGACGTTATTGGATCCTGAAGCATCTGCCAGTTTATCTGATGCATTAGCAAATGTATTTGTACTTTTTAAAATCTGTGATGTATTGGAAAGAAGTTTAGCTCCATCTTTTGTAAAATTAAATTGGTCATATACCAACCCTTCAATAGTAGCCGCTGGATCGGTTGTTGTTAAACCGCTTTTGACAAATTCTTTAATATAGAGCTGATTAGAACCAGATATTACATTTGTAAAATCGGTTGTTCCTGATTGAAGAGTAGTCAAGTCTGGGGTATCTGCACTGTCAATTCCATCATCTCCATGATCTATCGCACCGATCATATGAAAGTCCAGTTTACTCGATCCTGATAGTTTGTCTTCAATCTCTATTTGTCCATGTGAATTTATAGTAACATTGACTTGGTTAGATCCGAAGGCATCACTTACTTCTCTCATTAAGTCTTCCACTTTAGCAGCAGGTTCTAAAGAAATCTTTTGTTTAAAAGTTTCTCCTGTTGTTCTTGTCCCTTGAATATAAAAATGGGCTTTTTTTAAAGGATCATTATTGAGCTCTTTGTCTGTATCTCCCATTAAATCACGGACAGTACTATCTTTGCTAATATAGGTTTCTTTTGAAAAAAGATTAGAAAGTTGAGTAGATTGCATAGTCTCAGGATAAAGATCCGTTAAACTCTTTTGCACAACATTGGTTGTAACTTTGCGGTTAATTATACTCTCTTCTCCGGTAAAAAGTTGAGTCCCCGTTACATTGTATTGTTGTTTAACACCAGAACCTAAAAAAGCTTCTAACGATTTATCATTCCCTTTATAACTATAGTTTTCATCAATCGGCTTAACAGAGAGGGCTGTTCCTGAAAAAATATATTGACCTCCAATTGAGGTATTGGCTAGTACCAGTAAATGGCTTTGTAGTCCACGAAGATCTTTAGCAATGGCCTGTCTACTAGCATTTGATTGTGTATCTGAGGCTGAATTAATGAGTTTAACTTTCATAGATTCTAACGTTTTTACAATATCACCAATCGTTGTATCGGTCTGTGTAGAGAATTTATAAGCATTTTGGGCACTATTTTTAACTTGTCCGAGAGTTGCTAGTTCGTTATCTAAACGAAGGGTATCAATAAATATAGCTGGATCTTCATGTGCATATTGGATTTTATGTGTCGATGATATTTGTTTGTTGACATCGAATAATTGTTGATTTATTTTATTGTTTTCACCGTAAATATTGTTGTAATATGATCCTGCAGTAATTCTCATGTCAAATCCTTTTGAACAAGCTTAGCGTACATTAAGCAATAAAAGTTCCATACTTTAATATCGGCAAAAAAGCAAAATGGATTAGTAAAATTACTTTTACGTCTATTTAAGCAAAGCCTGTCTATAATTTCACTTCTTCAAACACATGCCAGTGTGGTGAAATGGTAGACACGCCGGATTCAAAATCCGGTATAGCGATATGTGCCGGTTCGAGTCCGGCCACTGGTACCACCCCCCTTATTTAAATCAATCAGAAAAAATCCTATACAAATACCTTATTTAGCCACTTTATCTATTTTTTATCTCCAAATTAATCCATCTCCACAATCAAAATAGTAAATATTTTTGCGATAAAAGTACGATTATTATATATATTCGTACCAAATATGGTATAATTAAATTAATTATTCAACCCGTTTGAAAATAATCGATACTCAAAGGCAATACCGCAGATGAAACGCTGGATATGGGAGAGGGAGACTTATCCCCATTTTACCTATGATTTGAACCGACTGGAACATTTGATTCAAGAGGTTTCATTGGAGCAGGGGTATCTGATCGCCATAACCCAAACGATGGATCGCAACAATATCGCCCAAAGACAGCTCGAAGCACTGATGAATGAAGCGATTAGTACCTCTGCGATAGAGGGGGAAATCCTCAATCGTGACAGCGTCAAAGCCTCTATCCAACGAAAACTTGGATTTGCAGAGATAGACTCTTACAAACGGGATATTTCTACCGATTATCTGATAGAAGTACTCATCGATGCCAATACCAATTACGATCAAGATTTGAGCCTTGAACGACTCTTTGGCTGGCACAATGCTCTTTTTCCGAGTGGGTATAGCGCTCTTTCTAAAATCAATGTTGCCTCGTTCAGGGGTGAAGAGACTATGGAAGTCATCGGAGGAGCCGCAGGACAAGAGAAAACGTATTATGTAGCACCTCCAAGAGCCACGCTCGAAGATGAGATGGCTCGATATATAGCATGGTTTAATGCCACACCTCCGAGTCTGCTCAAAGCGTGTATTTCCCATTTGTGGTTTGTTATCATTCACCCGTTTGATGACGGTAACGGCAGAATAGGGCGCGCGATCACCGATTTGGTTTTGTCTAACATCGAAAAATCAACCATATCGAGACTCTATTCGATGTCTAGTGCGATCAACAGCGATAGAAGCGGGTATTACAAGGTATTGGAAAAAACAACGGGGTACATTCGCAAGGAGAGGAATCATTTGGATATCACCGACTGGTGCGAATGGTTTCTCACGACGTTAAACGCCGCATTGGGCGACACGAAAAAAAAGCTAGGATACATCGTACAAAAAACGACGTTTTGGGACAAATACAAAACTCATAATCTCAATGCGAGACAAACCAAAGTTCTCAATAAAATCCTCGATATGGGCACTGAAAATTTCCAAGGGGCTTTGAGTAAAAAGAAATACATGAGCATAGCGGACACGGCATCCACCACCGCTTCCAGAGATATTACCCAATTGATCGAGATCGGCTGTATCCGTCAAATCGAGGGGACAAACGGCAGAAATGTTCGATATGAGATTGTTTTTGAGTGATAGATTTTAAAAAGTGAAGAATGAATACCCCTTGTTTTGACCCTTATATTTGCGGTGGAACCCTGCTATAATTCTTGCGACACCAAAAATCAACACAAGGGCTCCATAATAAACATGGGGAAAAGATGAATACACGTGAACGCAGAAAAGAAAAAGAAAAGATTGAGATTGAAGCTTATGAATCAAACCTAAAGCTCCACTATGATTCATTAAGGAATGAGCTTGATACCTTGATTAGATCAAGTATTTCTCTTCAAATGGGTACAATTAAAACTATTATGTGGTTAAACATCGTATTGATTGGTCTTGGGGTGCAAATCATGCTTAAAGCTAACGGTTGGTATGGATGGGTGGCTCTTCCATTTTTACTTGCTTCATGTGCTTCAATAGGGATAGCCCTTAAAGCTATGATTATGGGTAAAAAGACACACTATGGTAATTACCTGAAGAGAACCTATATGATGTCTATTTCTGATGGAAAGTGGGCAAAAGTTGATGGTGTATATCGTATGTTTTATGATATATCCAGGGCTGTTCGTTACAATGGTATTGTTTTGATAAAGCGAAAGAAATCAATTGAAAAAGCGATGCTATCAACAGTTTTTTCATTAAGTCTTTTTGTGATTTTGGTGATCGCATATTTGATAGAAGGACATGGATATGACAAAAAAACCACCTGCGCCACCACCACCGAATCCATACGGGGGGAGAACAGCGAGCGTTCCAAGACCTGGTCAAGCTCCAAACACTCCACCACCGCCACCAAAGAAATAAATGTTTCAGTTGCTACTGACAAAAATATCACTAAAAGAGAGTGAGCCTCGGCTCACTCATCCAGCCAGCATACTGTCATACAAATATAGGGGTCAGCTATTCACTCTTCATTTTGGAGGAAAGAAGTAATCCTATGTGCCACTTCCATTTAACATTTCAACAAATTTTTTAAATTTCTCTTCCGATTTCTCTTTTTTCGACCATGCCTCGATATTTTTTAGATCAAAAGGATTCTGTTGCGCGACCCAGATGGCTTGGAGGAGGCTTTGCTCATCCCTCCAATGATAATAGGCGGCTAGTCGATCTTTGATGCAGTCGGTCGGAGTCAATAATCGGAGCACTCCGGCTTCCGTGTCGATTTCGGCAATCTCTGTGACAGGAGCATCGCCGACACCTAACGGACCCGATGGAAATTCGATAAATAAGTGTGTCTCCTCGTGAACGAAATAACGATCTTTTTCTTTAAATCCCAACCCTTCCATCACCTTTTTAATCGTTTTGAATTGGGAATTGTATTGATTGATGAGGTCTAAATCGTAGGAGGTGTATTCGCCTCGACTATATATTTCGACACATGAACCACCTGAGAGGACGACGGGAATATCATTGGATTTTAGCGCATCACATAAAAATCCGCCGAGTTCCATCATACTCATCTCTTTGATCGATTTCATAACGGTTTTTCCACTCTGCGTGGGCGTTTACGCTGTAGAGTCAGCATCTCTTTGGTTTTTGGATCGTAATATTCTCGTGCTTTGTTCAATAGGGCTATAAGCTCATTTAAAAAAGCGTATCGAGGATTGTAAAAATAGCGGCGTGTTTTACCCGACATCTTACTGATTAATACTCCGCCTTGTTCGAGCTTTTCGAGTTGATTTTGGATAGAGGGGAGGGTGACGTCAAAAAAACGGGCTATTTCTCTGGCATAACCCTCTTCAAATACGAGAATGTACTGTAAAACTAACTCGCGGTTTTTAGTTCCGAAGAGTGCTTCTAGCATTAGTTCTCCTTTTCTGAATGTTGATATAATATTTGTATCAAATGATATAAGTATTGTATCATAATATTTTGAAAATACTAAAATTAGAGTCAGCTATTCAATCTTTATTTTCCCTGCTTTTATCGAAACCTTTTGACATACGCGTGGCAATAAGGCTGTTTGGCATTTTTGACGTAGTAGTCTTGGTGATAGGTTTCGGCAGGATAAAATGCAGAGCGTGGGAGGAGTTTCGTCGCGACCTTATAGCCATTGGCGTTTAACTCTTGTATCAAAGAGCGGACAATTCGGCGCTCTCATCGCTTACAAATATGGCGGATAGATACTGTTCTCCGATGTCGGGTCCTTGTCCATCGTGCTGGGTCGGATCGTGAATCTCGAAAAAAGCTTTTGTCAGGGTTTCATACGAGATAAGGGCGGGATCATAGGTCACTTCGACCGTCTCTAAATGACCCGTTGTATGCGCCACAACTTCTCTGTAGGTAGGGTTTTTAACATGACCTCCCATATATCCTGATTCGACCTTTTTAACCCCTTTTAGCTTTTCGAGATGATATTCGACACCCCAAAAACACCCTCCGGCATAATAGGCTTTTGATAAAGTCGAAGCGTGTACCATCATAGAAGTAAAGATGAGAAGAACCCATAATGATTTCATTGTATGACTCCCAAAAAAAGATATCCATATTATGCACTTATGATACTAGTATCTTGGTAAAATATCGAATAAAATTTATAGACACAGTGATGGAGAACCTTTGATCATTCTGGACTTTGAAACTAACTCTGCCAATATCCATGATGTGATCGAAGTTGCGGCGTTTCGTATCAAAAGAGAAGAGGGCGTTTATGTTATCGCCGATACCTTTCATCACTACTACTTCTCCGAATATGAGGTCAACCCTTACGCCCTTGCCGTCCATAAACTCTCACCACAGCGAATCGAGAGATTGCGGGCAAATGTCGATTACGCAGAGTATTTCGCAGAAGATAGTGAGTTCGTAGAGTTTTGTCAGGGTGCTAAAACGCTTATCGCACACAACATAACGTTTGAATTGCGTCATCTAGGTGAACTTGTCAGATTTGAGAACCACTTTTGTACGATGAAATCGAATAAAAAGATTGTCGGTGCTCTCAATATCCGAGGGAGTCTCAAAAATCCGAAACTACTGGAAACCTGCCGACATTACCGAATCGATTTCGATGAAGAGCAGTACCACAGTGCGATGTATGATGTTAGTAAAACGCTTGAGATACTAAACAGTATGAATATAGAAATTTAAATAATTTTGATATTAGATGGCGGTTCCCAACCATTCAGGAAAAATGGTTTTGATACACCTCGATGAGATCATCGATGATGCGTTCGACTCTTTTGAGTGATGTTGATACCGATTTGGTATAGGCAAAAATGAAAGATTTTTCCTCTCATCGCTTGGATTGTAGGAGAGTTCGCCGACTTTGGTATGGGCAGAGAAAAGATTGAGCTTCATGCCTAATCACCTATTTGTACATACAGCTTGATCCCCAGTTTGTCACACACTTCCAGTACTTTATCAAACATCACGCTACCGCTTGCCGTTTCTATTTTTGACATGGTCGAGAGACTGACATTACAAAGCAAGGCAGCCTTATGGATAGTCAGCCCAAGATTGGTCCGTTTGGAACGAATGAATTTGGCTAAGAGTTTTGGATCGATCGGACCGTTGTGTGACGGTGGCGGTGTAGGGACGATACGTTTTGCCATAGGTGCCTCAATAATAGTGCATTTGCATAATTATATAAGATAAAAGTGAAATATAGACAAAAATACTGCAAAAGCATAATTTATGATGTAGATTCATCGCTATATCAATAAATTATGTTTATCCATAATTTTAATAAAAAAATATAAATTATGCAGAGTTTGAAACATTTTATTAGCATATTTCGGATTAAGATGTTAAGAAATAGGGATTGTATTAAACATAAATTTAATATAAAATGCTTCAGATGATGATACGATTGTCTAGCTAACGAGGACGTTGGGAACAAGGGAGAAATAGGTGAGAGATTATAGGTATCACATGACCCCTTTATCTCGGCGGTGTTATTGTTTAATATGAGAAAAGCGAAAGGAGCTACGTGAGAATTTATGCTTTGCAATCTCCGGCAGGTGGGTTTTTGGATGAAGATCTGAATCATTTTAATAAAGTTTTTGATAATTGGTGCGTACAGTTTGATAATTTTGAGGATGCTGCCACCATTGCGAGTACATTGGATAAGAAAAGATATGCTGATGTCGTCGAAATCACTCCTCTGAGCTATCCTAAGTATTTTTTTCATAATTTACAAGGGATAATACATGCAACACGCGAAGTAGAGGGGAATATTGTCTGTATTGTGGAACCTTCTATGGGATCGAATTTTCGTATTGCGGTTTGTAATTTGGAAACAAAAGCGGTGAGATTAACGGCAACAAAGTATAAAAATACGATGAGCGTCGAAGGTGCATTTGCGAACTTTACGATCAAAGATGACAAGGAGTATGAATTTTAGGTCAAGATTGAATATTTGAGCCTATTTTTTGATTTATGACGAAAGGTTTTTTGGGCGAAAACAGTTTCCACACTTCCCCCGAAAAAGGGAAGATTTAAAAGTATTTTTTCACTAACTCGTCGATGGTTGGTACGCGCTAAATATTTATCGTATCTCAATACAAAGAATGTAATGAGATTAAAAATTAAAAAAAAGAAGAATGAAACCTTTCATTGTTAGGGATTATGGCATATAAGTATTATCGATTGTAGGAATATAATTTGCTTCTCAGGTGATCAATACCCTAGAGGAGAGACGATGCGATCCGTTTACAGTTCTTACAACAACAGCACCACAACTGTCACCACCAATTCCTACCAACAAGACAAAGATAAATTGAACACGTTCATGGATAAAATGAAAAAATCGATCGAGAGCGGTGATTATGAGAGTGCCAAAGCGTTGTTACAAGAAGCTGACAAATTGATTCAGACTAATTCTACGCAAAAGAGAAGCACCAAAATTACTCAACAGCAAACTGAGTTCAAAAGTCAGTTGGATACGCTCTCCGATACCCTAGACAAACAAGACAAAAAATCAGCGTTAGAGACCATCGCAAAAATCAAAGATGAACTCAAAAACAATAAAAATCTTGTTTTGAAAACGCACAGTTCTTCGGACATCGTTGCCGAGATGCGATCGCAATTTTTGCTTTCCATTTATGCGTGAGAATATCAAAACGTACAAAAATAAGCTACAATGTCGCCATCATAACAAAGGAGAGACTATGAAAAGTCATACTATGCCTATTTCACAACCCATTACGGATAACCGTATCGCGAGCCTCTCTCTCCTCCTGCTGAACCTGCTGTAATTTCCACTTTTTCAATTTCTTTTTTTTAATTTTTAGTTTTGCCGCATCGGGCGTAATGTGTCCGTATGTCAGCATTTTTTCATTGTTAACTATATGAGGATATCTCTATGCACACGCATACAAAATATACACCGTATCCAACGGTAAAATTGGATAAAAGAGAGTGGGCGGATAAATCTGCCACAGTTGCCCCACGTTGGGTCAGTACCGATTTACGTGATGGAAATCAAGCGTTAGCTAACCCGATGGGAATAGAGCAAAAGGTTGCCTATTTTAAAGCATTGATTGAATTCGGGTTCAAAGAGATCGAGGTCGCTTACCCCAGCGCGTCACAGACGGAGTTTGATTTTTGCCGTCGATTGATTGAAGAGGGGATGATTCCTGAAGATGTCACTATCGGAGTCCTTGTCCCCTCGATAGAGCGTCATATTGTCCGCAGTTTTGAAGCATTGAATGGAGCCAAGCGGATTACCATGCACTTGTACAATCCGACCGCATCCAATCAGCGCAGTGTCGTCTTCCGCCGAAGTCGTGAGCAAATCATTGAGTTAGCATTAGAGGGGGTTGCGTGTATCAGACATGAAGCGCAGAACTTTGGCGGAGAGGTGGTGTTTGAGTATTCACCGGAGAGCTTTTCGCAAACCGAGTTGGATTTTGCCCGTGATATTTCCAATGCGGTGATTACAGCGTGGGAACCGACGCGGGAGCATCCGATGATTTTGAACTTACCCAATACTTTGGAAGCATGTTCGCCGAACATCTATGCCGATCGTATCGAGTGGATGTCTAAGCATATAAAAAATCGTGAGAGCGTCATCATCAGCGTTCATCCGCATAATGACCGAGGATGCGCGGTCGCGAGTGCGGAGTTGGCGGTATTGGCAGGTGCACAGAGAGTGGAGGGGACAATCCTCGGAAACGGTGAGCGGGCAGGGAATGTCGATTTGATCACGTTGGCGTTCAACTATTTTTCGCAAGGGATTAATCCATGTTTGAGAGTAGATAAAGTGGATGAGATATTGAGCCGTATAACGAGCATTACAGGTATGAGCGTCGCCGAACGTCATCCGTATGTAGGATCGATGATCTACACGGCGTTTTCTGGTACTCACCAAGACGCGATCAAAAAGGGAATGGAACACCACAGAGAGCAAAACAGTTCCACATGGGAAGTGCCATACTTGGCAATCGATCCGCACGACATCGGCAGAGAGTACAAAGACTCGATCCGCATCAACTCCCAATCGGGAAAAGGGGGCGTGGCGTATGTGTTAAAAGAGATATACGGTATCGAAGTTCCCAACGAGATGCAGACGAAACTTGCCGACGAGGTAAAACGTATTTCACAAAAACGAGGCGGTGAAATCAGCAGTGACGAGGTGCTTGGAATCTATGAGGGGATGATGAAACGTAATGAAAATAGTTGGAATGCGCAGGAATACAACAAACATGCCGCATTCGTTTATAACTTGGCATGGCCCGTCGTTGACTTACTCGCTCCGATAGAAGGGGAAGAAATATTAGATTTGGGATGCGGTGAGGGAACATTGGCACTTGAAATCCAAAAGAGCGGTGCGAAAGTAACGGGAGTCGATTTGAGTCACGAGATGGTAAACAATGCACGTGCCAAAGGGATCGATGCTATGGTCATGAGCGCAACGGAGTTGGAGTTTAAATACCGATTTGATGCGGTCTTTTCTAATGCGGTGCTTCACTGGGTTAAAGAGAGTGAAACCGTCGTCAAAAATATATATGAAGCTTTAAAGCCTAATGGAAGATTTGTCGCAGAGTTTGGAGGGGCAGGTAATTGTAAAACAGCGGTCGATGCGATGAAAGAGGTGTATAAAAACCACCTTGAATTTGGAGTGTTTGAAGACCCGTGGTATTTTCCGAGTGTCGAAGAGTATCGTACCCTCTTGGAGTCGTGCGGTTTTAGAGTAGAATACATCGAATTAATCCCTCGACCGACACCTGTGGATGATATCGCCAACTGGCTTGATCTTTTTGCCAATGGGGTAACGGCGCATTTGAGTCGTGAAGAGTTTAGTGTGTTTAAAGAAGAGGTTAGTAGGATTACGAAATCGAAGTTGTACGATGAAAACGACGGTTGGCATGTTGATTATGTCAGGTTGAGAGTTAAAGCGGTGAGGGGAAAATAAATGATTGATACAGTATTTGCAGAGCGTTTCGCCCATGAGTGGGTCGAGGCGTGGAACAGCCACGATTTGGAAGCGGTTTTATCGCATTACAGTGATGATTTCGAGATGAGTTCGCCGTTTATCATCGCATTCAGTCCTGAATCGGGTGGGACGCTCAGGGGCAAAAAGGCGGTTGCTCAGTATTGGGCGGCGGCATTGGAAAAATTCAGTGATTTGCATTTCGTACTGGATAGTGTATTTGTCGGGGCGGATTCGATTGCCCTCACGTATACGTCGGTGTTGGATAAAAAGGCGGTAGAGGTTTTCTTTTTTGATGAGAATGGGAAAGTGGTGAAAGCGGCGGCGCATTATTTTTGAGTAGCTAAAGAGTATTTAGAGGTTATAGGTATCACTTGACCCATTTATCTTATCTTTTGTTAGGAAATTACAAACGAGCAATATAGAATATTTTATGTTATAATAATTTTTTGTAGAGTTCTAATGAAAGAATTATTTTAGTTTTCTTGATCAGAGTTGGGTGTTCAAAGCGTAAAACTTGTTGAATAAGGATGAGTTGTTCTAAAATAGAAAATAGTAATTTTTATAATAACAGAGGTAATAATTGCAATTGAGTAGATTTTTTATATCGCTGATCTTCGGTGTACTTTTACTAGGATATACTTCTTTTGGTTCATCTCTTACAGTTGAAGTAACAGATGGAGCATCTCTAAATACCATAGGTTTAAACATCCAAAAAGTCAATGGATATCTTGTATGGAGTGCGCAAAATAAATATGTTTTTTATAATATTAATGATGAAATCAATGATGATATACAAATATTGGCACAACAAATGTTAAATGAGCATGAAAAACAATATCAAAAACTTAGCTTAAATAAAAAACCAAATTTTCTAGCATATCCTGTATTAGCAAAAGATGAATTTGAAACTACAGAACAGTTTAATCTAAGAGTTCAAAAAGAGAAAGAAAATGTGGATATACAAAATATTCAAAATAAAAAAAATTGGGAAAGTAATGTAGCACAACAAAAAAAAATATATCAAAGTGCTTTAGAATATATAGAGAATCAATTTATCTAGATTTTTTGCAAAAAGCAATGCACCTCAAATACGGTAATCCAAAAATAATCTCAGTAAATTATAACGCAGATGAACAATTGTTTAATATAGTGATAGATTCAGATAAAAGGAACTATCAGCAAAGTGTCCAAATACCAGTAAAATTACAATATGCTAAAATATTTAAAGATATATTGAGTGCGAAAGACTTTAAGCCAACAATTGAGTTTTTAGTCCAAAATAACAAGCTTATCTTTCAAGGAATAAAAGAGATTAAGAATCCTGAAACATTAGTTGAAGAAAATGAATACAAAATAGCATTTAATATCAAAAATAAAGACGAGAGTGTAGCATCACTCAATAAATTTATAACAAAATTTCCAAGCTCTTCGTTTAAATCATTGGCACAAACTAGGATAGTGAAACTAGAAAATGAGATTATAAGTGAAAAAGAAAAAGAAGCATATGAGAAGGTTAAAAGAGAAAAACTGGCTCAAGAGAATGCTATTAGAGAGAAGCAGGCACATGAGAGAAAACAAGCTTCATATTATGCTAAAAAAAACATTGGTGACAAAGTCTGTAAAGATGGCACAACTGCATTGATATTGTCAATTACTATTACTGCATACGTTGAAAATATCAATAACAATAGTATTCAACTGAGAATAGCAGATACTGAGGGCACAACACCTTTTTATAAAGGTGTAGGTTTATATAAAAATATTCTTATTTGGGATGATTACACTGGTTGGTACAAGTGTAATTATTGACCCAAATAAACTTACTGCTGAGAGATTTAAAAATATTTTATGATTTATTAATCATCATATCTAGACAGTACTATTGGAAACTTTTTTTTCATGTCCATAACATGTATGGATTCTTTATTTGCGGGGGTTCCCCAAGGCATTAAGACATCTGAATGAACACCTTCATGTATTTTATTTATTACTTTTCGAAGCTTGACAAGGTTTTGATTTTCTGTGTATTTATACAAAGCTTGAGTGTTGTAATTCGCTATACCCCAAATTTCAAATAATAATCTTGATAAAGATGCTACTTAGGCAATAAAGCCTTTTTCCCATAGACAAATAATGGCAGCGAGTGTTTCATCTGTTCGACCTAAAATACTAATAGAATATGTAGATAATGATTTATAGATTAAGATTTGAAGCTCAGTAGGTGGATTATTGGTCGTATGCATCGTCACGCAGACCGTTTTTGACCAAAAATAGATCAATATCGCTCTCTTCGGTGGGTGTTCCGTAAGCGTAAGAACCAAACAGGATGATTTTATCGGGGTCGAGTGATTTGAGACGTTCGACGATTTCGTGTTTGATTACTTCGATATCGACCATCTAATTCCTCCTGTTTTGTGTTGAGATATTATACCTCAAAACCTACTCTCCGTTATTGTGTGAAATCCTTTAGGGATTGATACGGTATTTAGCCCTTAACATTTAATGCCTGTCCCGTAAGTTGATGATGATAGAAGAGGGTGAAATAACCCAAGACGGTGATCGTTTCCGCATGGAGCTACGTACTCAGTTCACTCATACAGGGAGAGTGGCAACGACAATACGGGTTTGCATTACAAAGCCAAGAATGGATTGAATTTAGCCTCGCGAACTATTTCAACGCTACCCACCCTGATACTATCTTTACCCAAAAGAAACTGGCGATTATGCAGACACCAAATGGGCGTAAAATTCTCGTGGATAATGAACTAAAGCTCATCGAAGAAGGAAAACTTGATAATCTTGAAGTCGATTACGAGAGTGCGTTAAAAGAATATTTTTTGTTAGCATTTTTTATAACCCACTAACTTTATCTAATGTTTTTTGAGCCTCTATTGTTTTGGGATGATTCCTTCCAAATATTTTCATATTTAATGTTAAGGCTTTTTCAGCACATTCTATACTTTCACTATCTTCATATAAACACCATAGAGCTAAAGCCATCCAACGTGATGATTGTGCGATATGTAACTCATTATTGTTGTCGTATGCTATTTGCAAAGCTGAATGTATTATAGACTTTGCCTGTTCATTTTTATCTAATCCTAAATAAATTTGCCCTAATGAGTTAAGTGCATTATATTTTGCAAGATTACTTGAGATCAAAGAAGCTATTTTAATTGCTTCTTGATGCTTTTTAATACACTCATCAAAACATTCAAGGTCGTATAAAAGTATTCCATACGCTGTTAAGAAGAAAGACTTATTTAGTTCGTCAGACATTACAATAGCATTATCAAATAATTGTTCTGCTTTTGCTAAATTTCCATCTTGATGATATAACATGGCTAAATTTCCAGAAGCAATTCCTACCCCAACCAAGTTGTCACTATTTTTGAAGAAATTTAAAGCCTCCCCTTGATAATATTTAGCATCAGTAATATTCCCAATCTTTTTATTAATATTTCCTAAATCCAAACAGACTGAAGCTACTATGTGGTGATGTCCTATTGATTTGGCAAGAATAAGTGCCTCATTTAATATAGAAAGTGAAGCATCATATTCGCCTAAACGTGAACTATTCTCAGATAGATTTCTTAAGCATATTAATTTTGCGGTATTATCGCCAAGTTTGTTCGCTGATGATATTGATTGTTCAATAGTGGATTGAAATTGTTTAGATTCATTCAAATGAAGATAGCATGTAGACAAATTAGCAAGCAATAAAGCTTTATGATCATCAAAGTCATTTTTCCCAAAATTATTCAAGTTTTTAGATAAGTTTAATGACATTTCAAGAGCTTTTTTAGCTGCTAAATAATTAGACATGTGTACATGAGAAACACCAATTGCACCGTATGCATGTGCAGAAATTTCAACATCTGAAGTATGACTCGCATACTCCAATGCCTTAGAGGCATTTTCTAGGGAATTATTAAAATCATGTAAAATAGCATATGCATTTGCTAGATGTATATACGCTCGAGCACTAATCCTTTGTTCTCTATGAAATTCACTTACAAATTCACTTAAGTATTTTATAGCACTAGTGTAATCTTCAATTCTTGCAAAAATATTTCCTAAGCAGAGCTTATACAAGTCTGCATTAAAATTTGCCCAATTATTAACATATTTTTGCCAATACGATTTACTGCTAACAGTTTTTTTAAACTCTATATTATGTGTTTTGCATAGATGTGAAAGGTACTCATCTGTATCCACAAAAACACGAGATCCTTTATAATTATTTGAGAATGGATTTTTAAATTGATGTGATTTAATATCCTCTGTTTTACTATGGTTACAATCAATACCAATTGTATGCTGAATAAAGTTTATATTTATGTTTGGTATGCCATGTTCTGATATTTCTTGTAGTGCTGGACTTATATCAAAAATATCAGAACAACTGTATCCAAGTACTTCTAATTTATTATTCTCCTCTCTAGAAAAAAAATGTTCAAAAACCTTTTTAATGGCAGTTTTATTATCTTTTGAACTAACACGTCTTAATGTGATTCCTAAATCATCCTTATTTCTAATGTCTCCATGAAGCTTAATAATTCTAATCATTTTCTTTTGAGATATATTTGAAAAGTAAAGCTCATTAAAAGGATATGTTATTATTATGTAATCCTTTCCTTCCATAAATCCTAATTGATCTAGAGCATTTTCAAGATGGCGATCAAAATTGGTTGTTATAAAATCAGTAATATGCTTAGATTTAGCAAAATGTGCCATTGCATAATGAAAATGATTAGGAACGCCAAGATCAAAAATATCATATAAAGAATCAACTTCACTTGCCAGCATCAGAGTTTCAATGAAAGCTTCAAAAGGGAGGTTTGCATCTTTTATTTTTTCTTTTTCTGATTTATTACAAATCTTATCAAGAATACAATCTATTAACCCTTCTATTAAACATTCTTTTTGATCATTAAAAATGCTATAGACGATAGGGATACCAGAATTTAGTGAAACTCCTGCTCCATAAAACACTACTGAATTGTTTATGGTCTTCTGTTCTTCTGAATGAATTTTCATAAATATAATTCCCTAAGTTTTTTTGAATGCTAACTATTTATTCATACCCAAAATGTACTATTTTGATAGAAATTTACAAGATAATCGGACATTTAAAATGTCCTAATATCAGAAACATCCAAGCAAAATCTTACAAATTGACATATTTTTACACATTATATGCTGTTTTTCTTAAAACAATTTCCGCAAACGCCCTAACCGCAGGTTCGATCTCCTCCATCTCAAAACCGCCAAATCCCATCCTCAATGCATCCCATTCACCACCTGAATACTCTTTTGCTGCGTAGAGTTTGATTTCCGCTTCTTCAGCATATTTGCGTAAAACATCATAATCGATGTCGAAAGTAGGGCGGATATTGATCGAGAGACCGCCTCCTTCGCTGAGGATGAGTATCGAATCGCCCAAATGTTTGATGAGGGCTTGTTTCATCATATCGTGCTTTTTGCGGTTGAGATTACGCACCCGTCGCAGATGACGTTCCCAATGCCCCTCACGCATGAACAGCTCCAACGTCTTTTGTGTCATGAGGCTGACACGCGAAAACGTACCGTGAAAGGTGCGGTATCGATCCATCAGATGACGTGGCAGTACGATATATCCGACACGCAAAGCAGGGGAGAGGGCTTTTGCAAAGGTGCCGATGTAGATGACTCTCTCACTGCTGTCGAGTCCTTGGAGTGAGGGGATAGGGCGGGAGCGGTAGGTGAGTTCGCTGTCGTAGTCGTCTTCGATGATGTAGCTGTCGTTCTCTTTTGCCCATGCGAGGAGTTTCAGACGGTTGGTGATGGGCATCGCCGCACCTGTGGGGTACTGGTGCGAGGGGGTGATGTAGACTATGCGTGCATCGGACGCGGCAAGCTCATCGATGATGAGACCGTTTTCATCGACCCCTATGGGGGTAATATCATAATGTCGGTGGGCGAAAACCTTTCGGGCAATATGGTAGCCGGGATGCTCGATAGCAAAATGGGGGTGCGTCGGACGGAGAATATCGGCGATCATACTCATCGAGTCGATAAATGCCCCCGTAACGATAATGTGCGAAGCGTCACACCGCACGCCGCGCAGTTCAGTCAAATACCGTGCTATTTCAGTTCTCAAACCAAATTCCCCTTGCGGATCAGAGTAGGCACCGAAATCGAGGGTGTCGTCTATGGCGCGATTATAGAGCCGTTTCCAGAGTTTGAGGGGAAAGACTTCTTTGGAGAGGCGGACGGGGTAAAAGTTGTAGCGGTAGGTGATGGCGGGGGTGTCGGTAGATTTTATCGTCGCAGGTTTTCCGAGCGGATTAAAATCGGCATCCGCGACGTAATAACCGCTTTTGGGACGGCTCTCGATGTACCCTTCGGCATAGAGCTGGCTATAGGCAGATTCGACGGTGTTTTTGCTGATACGGTACTCTTGGGATATTTTGCGGATAGAGGGGAGTTTGCTTCCGATGGCTAGAGTGGTCGTGATGTCGTGTTTGAGTGCTTCGTAAAGCTGGATATGGAGAGGTATTTCCGAAGTTGCGTCGAGAAGATACATAAAACTGACCTCATAATTTGTAAATACTTTGTCACTTGTTAAGAGTGCAGATTGGCGATATAGTATCATAAAAATTTTGAGGAAAGCGATATGAGACGATCAGAATTTGAAGTTACCGACCCGCAAGCCATCGAATCGGTATTAAGCGAATGCGAGTACGGGGTATTGTCGCTTATGAGCCGTGGTGAGCCTTATGGAGTTGCGGTTAATTTCGCCTATCGTGAGGGGGCGGTGTACTTTCACGGTAGCATTGAGGGGCGAAAGGTCGAAGCGATAGGGGAGGGTGCGAAAGTGGCATTTTTGGTCGTGAAGCCTTATGCCTATATACCGTCCTATTTTAGCGATACCAGTGCGGCATATCCCGCGACGCAGTTTTTTACCTCGGTGCATATCAGCGGTGAAGCGATACGGGTAAGAGATGAGCGAGAAAAAGCGTTCGGATTGACTGCTCTGATGGAGAAAATGCAGCCAGAGGGGAAATATGACCCCATTGATGCGGCAAACCCGATCTATACGAAAATGATGGAGCTAACGGGGGTCTATAAAATCGTACCGAAGGTAATGAACCTCAAAGTCAAAGCGGGGCAAAATTTACCGAAAGAGCGGTACGATACACTTATCAAACACATAGAAGAGCGAAACGGCATAATGGACAGTGAAACCGTTCAGTTGATGCAAAACGCCCACACCAAGGAATCTCGATGAAAGCCGAAAATTTTAAACTCACCGACTACCTCTCCCGTATCGGCTATGAGGGTGCAGTGTCTCCCGATGTTGCGACACTCACTCAGCTCGTACAAAAGCAACTGCGAAGCATCCCGTTTGAAAATACCGAAGTGCAGGCGGGACGAATTCCCTCAATGGTTCCCGAAGATATTGTGGATAAAGTGTTAGGACGAGGGCGCGGAGGTTACTGCTACGAGATTAATGGAATCTTTGCGATGGCACTCACTGCTATAGGATTCGAATGGTATTTCGCGGGGGCGCGTCCGATGTTTTACCCGATGCGCCGACCTAAAACGCACATGGTGGTGATTGTCCGTATCGAAGGGAGCGATTATCTCTGTGATACGGGATTCGGCGGATATGCACTACGCGCGCCGATGATGATAGAAGAGGGTGAAGCGGTTCAAGACGGTGATCGTTTCCGTATGGAGCTGATCGATGGTGAATATGTTGTGAGCTCTCTCGTGCAGGGTGAATGGCAACGTCAATACGGCTTTGCCCTACTACCGCAGGAGTGGATTGAGTTTAGCCTCGCGAACTATTTTAACGCGACCCATCCCGATACTATTTTTACCCAAAAGAAACTCGCTATCATGCAGACACCTAATGGTCGTAAAATCCTTGTTGATAATGAACTCAAACTCATTGAAGATGGGAAATTGGAGCTATTGAGCGTCGATTATGAGAGTGCGCTAAAAGAGTATTTTGCTCTGGAGTTATTCTAAATGATGAAGCCGTTTTTAGAAGCCACCGACATCATCGATTTCACAAATCCAAAAGTAGCCGAAAAAGGACGTGAACTCTCACAAGGGTGCAATAGTGATACCGAGATAGCCAAACGCTGTTTCGAGTTTGTCCGCGATGAGATACGCCATACGGGTGATGCGGGTGAGGGGAGCACGACACTGCGTGCCAGTGAAGTGCTTGAACAAGGACAAGGATGGTGTTATGCCAAAAGTCACCTATTGGCTGCATTATTACGCGCCAACGGTATCCCAACGGCATTGTGTTATCAACGGCTGAGTTGTTCTGAATACTTCGAGGGTATTTATTGCCTGCATGGACTCAATGCCGTGTATCTCAAAGAATTCGGCTGGTATCGAATCGATGCACGGGGGAACAAAGAGGGGGTAGATGCCCAATTTAATCCGCCACATGAGAAACTGGCGTTTGAATTGGGTGAGAATGAATATGACTTACCCGATTTGTATGCCGAGCCTTTGGATGTTGTCATCGATGCGCTGAAAGAGCGTAAAAATTACGGTGAAATGGTTGGGAATTTTCCGGATATTAAATGAACAAAAAAGAGGTTCATAGTACCCTCCTAATTGGATTGAGCACTTTTGATGTAGTTGAATTGTAGGACAGAGAGGTAGGGGAGTTCTGTGACAAAAGTCACATTAAATATGTATTATAATAGGTGAGATTACATCATCGTGCTTTGGCAACGACAAAGCTACTCGCAAAACAAATTGTCAGCACAGGTAGCCAAATGATTCTTTCCCAAAAGCTTGGTGTTATTGCATTGGCTATAACGCCGAGTGCACAGTACGCGACCACAGCCCACACAAGTTTTTTGGAGATCGGTTGCCAAGCCGGAAAAACAATCCCTACTCGTATCAATACAACTAATACAAATGCCAAAAGAAGGAATGCTTGAACCACGGATGCAATTCGCATATCGGTTGGCAGTACACCGGGATATTTCCCTCCCCATGCAAATTCACCCCACGGCATCCCAGCGGCTAATGCAATCTCAAAAAAAATGGCAGCAACAGTAAGCGTTGAGAAGATGTGAGCTGCAGTGAGTGATTTCAAATAAGCACCTCCGACGTATTGGTTATGCGTGCGATAACTGTTTATTCATACCAAAAATGTATCATTTCACTATACGTTTAGAAGATAATAAGAGGTTCAACACTCTTACAAATTGACATATTATATGTTAATTTTCTTAAAATAATTCCTAACGAAAGGTTCCATTTTATCCCTATCTCATATCGTCAGTATATGAATGTAGAGGGATAAAATTTACCAAAAGATTGGTACGATACACTTATCAAACAGTTAAATAAAGATTTATACAAAGCGGGAAAAAATGAGTGTTATAACCATTCTTGCTATTGTCGCGTTGAGTTTGATCGGATTGCTCCATTTTTATTGGGCATTGGGTGGTAAATTCGCAGCTCTACAAGCGATACCGACAGAAAATGGCAAGCCATTGATAAATCCGGGGAAAATGGCTGCTGTTATGGTAGGGGTGGCTTTGTTCGGGTTTGCTTTTGTCGCCTATATCCTCTATTTTTATGACCTCTCTTCATCGTTATATCGTGAGTATTTCATCATCAGTGGATGGATTCTATCAGGGATATTTACTCTACGAGGTATTGGTGAGTTTAATGCAGTCGGTTTGTTTAAAAAAATAAAGTCATCCGAATTCGCCTATTATGACACCCGTTTTTATACCCCTTTTGCGTTATCTATGGGGTTGGTATTTGCTGCTTTGGCGTATCGAATATCGTGATTTATTCAATAATTATCCAAAAAAATTTCAATAACCTCGTGGGCATTTATCTTTAAGGGATTATAATTTTGTAAAAAAGGATCACCCTATGCAAAACTTAATTGTCAATCTAGCAGTGAGAGATATAGCTGAAAGCATCGCGTACTATCGTGATGTTTTGAACTTTACCCCCATTATGGCGATTCCTGAGGATAAAAGCAGTTTTAGCCCTGAGCTAGAAGAGGGGAAACGCTACCTTTTTGCGATGGTACAATCAGGTGGAGTAGAGATAATGCTCCAGCAAGATGAGAGTTTGCGTGAAGATGTGGGAAATTTTTTTACAAACATCGGTGCGTCGGTGACATTTTACATCCGTGTCGATGATGTCGATGGATGGTATGAGACGATTGCACCCAAAGTGGAGATCATCAAACCGATAGAGACGACATGGTATGGGATGCGAGAGTTTTATATCCGTGATGTCAACGGGTATGTTTTAGCCTTTGCAAAACAAGTGGTATGATGAAGTCTTCAGAAATTGATACCTACATCGCAAACCAACCGGAAACTACCAAAAATGTTCTCATAGAGCTGCGAAGTTATATCTTAGAAGCAGCACCCGATGCGCTAGAGATGATGAACTACAATATTCCGGCTTTTGCGCTGATAGAGGGGTGTAAACGTGAAGAGCAAATCATGATGGCAGGGTATAAAAATCATATAGGTTTTTATCCGCATCCTGACACTATCGAAGCGTTCAAAGACAAACTCATCGGCTATAAATACGCCAAAGGCTCCATCCAGTTTCCTCTGAATCAACCAATCCCAAAAGAGTTGGTGATTGAAATGGTGAAGTACAGACTCAAACAGGTTAGAAAAATATGAGTATTCTAAACCTGGCTACTGTGAACACGGTTGCAAAACAGGATCTTTGTCTAAATCGATGCATAAAACGTTAGGTTTAAGGAAAAAACGGTAATAAATCCAATAAAAAATCAATCCAAAATAGGTCAATACCCCTACGAAAATAAATAAAATACCTATATTGAAATGCTTTTTCTGAACTCTCAAAGAGCTATCTGTCCGTTCGACTCGTTGGTAGCCGTTTTGATACAGCATCTCATCAATCATCTCGATTTTTTTCGATGAAATCATATCTGCATGTGAAATTTTCTCGCAATACTCACTAAACGTTTTTAGATTTTGGGCATAATTTTTACGATCCCAGAAATAGGTGATAATGCCAAGTGGCAGAATAAACATCATCAGAATCGTGCTCATCGTCTATCCTTCCTTTTTAGCTTTTGGCTTACCATTTACCGAGTGTTTGTAGTGTATCTTCGGTGATGAGACGGGTCGGTAAAAGTCTGTAAAAAGCGTTTCTTAGATTGCAAAAGAGCGATGATGAAGATTGTGCTATTTTACCGATGAGATATGACTTGTCTCTAATGGTGCGAATACGTTTAAATCTTCTTTGCTCAAAGGCTCGCAGGGCGTTTGGTATGCTCTCTTGTGTGTGAAGGTAATCTGCCAACAATTCCGCGTCTTCAAGCCCCATGGCTGCACCTTGTCCGAGATTTGGCGTTATGGCGTGTGCCGCATCACCGATGAGGACGATGTGATCTTTTACTATGCAAATTTCTGAGAGATCTTTTAGCGAATCGAAGCGCATCCGTGTATGATTGGATAGTGCGTGGGATATCGATTTCCAATCCCCCTCAAACTCTTGAAATCGGGCTAACAAATCATCCGAATTTGGCATATTCTCTTTATCATACTCGTTTTCATTCAGCAAAATATAGGCATAGAGTTCGCCGTTTTTCATCGGCATATAGCCCGCTCTTTTACCGACTCCGAAATACTCAAAGATACCTTTTTGTTTGAAATCTTCAGGCGTTTTGGCGATAAATCTCCAGCACCCTTGTTTAGCGTCTCGCAAGGGAATCTCCCCGAAAAACGATTTTCTGATGGTTGAATGTATGCCATCCGCCCCGATGAGTAGATCATAAAAGGCACTGCTTTCATTATCAAATAGGACTTCGACGCCGTTTTGAGTATTCGTTACACCTTTAACCTTTTTCGCCGTCTTGAGATGTTCTTGATTAATGCTTTGAGATAAAATAGTTATCAAACGCTCTCGTTGAATACCGTACGTTGGATAGCCGCTTTTTTGTTTAACGTAATCAAGATCCGAGGCAATAACGGTTTTCCCTTTTTCATCGTATGCGCACATCGTTGAATACTCTACACTCGCTGCTTCAATCTCATCCCCAAGACCCAATTTTTGTAATATAGCGACGGCATTGATTCCGAGTAAAATTCCCGTCCCGTCTGAACGTATCACATCGCTTTGTTCTACCAAGTCAGGTGAAAAACCTCTGTTTTCTAAAGCTCTCATGACACTAAGCCCAGCGATTCCGCCGCCAACTATCAATATTTTGTAGTTTTTCATCCTCTCCTCCTATGCTTTTTTTAAAGGATGTGTCTGTAAAAACCCATGCAATGCATCAAGATATTTTAAAAACGCATCTAACCCTTTGGGTGTAATAAGATAGATACTTTTCGGGCGACGCCCCTCAAAAAATTTGCGTACTTCGATATATCCGCACTCTTCGAGAGTGCGCAAATGGGATGAGAGATTTCCATTAGATGCCTCAGTCGCTTCCAAAAGTTGCGTAAAACTCACCCCCTCTTCATTACCTGAAATGAGAGAGACGATGCGCGTTCGTAGGGGTTGGTGTAAGATAGGGTCAAACATCATATTTTTTTAAATATCCCCATAGTGCCAACTGCCCAAAACCGGAAAACATCACCCCAACAATCCGACCTAAATCACTGACAAACAGTTCGCTCTCAAATACACGATGGGCATAATCGATACCGTTTGAAACGAAATAACATGCCGAGGCTACGATAGAGATGAAACCGATAACGATTAAAAACCTGCCGTACGTCTTGATTGCTTTATGGGTAAAATGCCCCAAAACAAAAAGGGCAAGCCCTATGAAAACCATCCAATAAAAATAGAGCGTAGCAAATGCACCGAAGATTAAAACCGTACCGCTCATGATAATCCCAAGGGTCGTAACGAGCGCATACATCTCACCGACAAATCTTTGATTTTTTCCAAAAGGGCGTTCTACACGGCTGTTTTCACGCACTATATTTTTCAGTACATAAACATAGAACATGTAGCATGAGACGACCAATACCGACATCATAATCGCTATTTTGAAACCTAAATCAAGTTTATCAAACATCAAAAGTTCAGGTGTCACTCCAAAGTTGAGTAAACTCAAAAAAGCAGAAAACAAGATTGTCGTGTGGAGAATCGACTTGGGTACCAGTGCCGAACTGCTATTATCGACAACCGCCTCTTTGATTTGGCGGATACGCTCTTCTATCTCATCGTGTTCCATTGCCATCCTTTACAAATTAGTTTGTATTTCAAACTATATAGAAATAAAACTTTAATAATATTAAAGAGCTTCAAAAGCAATAAGTAAATTTTTTCATTCATTTTGGTGTTATATTTTTATTGTAACATTCATAGCTACACAATAATTTTTACCGAGGTCTAATATGAAATATTTACTATCGATATGGGCGATTATCCTGTTTTCAGGGTGTGCCTCACATTTGCCGAAGCAAATTGATACCGTTGATTCGAACCGACACGTTGAATACGTTTATATCCAACATGAAAGCAATTCAACGGTTGTTTTTGAAAACGGATTGGGTGCCACCTATGATTATTGGGATAAAGTAATCCCCGAAGTCTCAAAAAGTGCAACCGTATTTGCCTATAATCGTGCAGGATACGGAGAGAGTAAAAATGTATCTACCCCAAGAGATGGTGAAACGATTATCAATGAATTACGGTCTGTTTTATCCAATAAAGGTATCAAACCTCCCTATGTACTGGTAGGCCATTCACTTGGAGGGCTTTATTTCCAATACTACGCACGGCGTTATCCCCACGAGGTAAAAGCACTGGTATTGGTCGATTCAACACACCCGAATCAACTCAAAGGAAATGGCTCCTATGAGCATTGGCCATGGTGGTATAGCGGTTTGTTTAATCTTTTTGCCTCTGAAACGGTGAAGAGAGAATTGGATGCAGTTAATCATGTAGGTGAGGAAGTTTTAGCATTACCATCTCCTAATATACCTATCATCATTTTGAGTTCCAGTGAGTTATCCACCCTTTTACCTGATTTGGCAAAAGATGCTCATGAAAAAAGAAAAGATTTGAAAAATCTCTATCCGAATGCAAAACAAATTTGGGTTGATTGCGGACATGGGATACAGATTGAAAAGCCTGATATTGTTATCGAAGCGATTAATGAAGTGGTTAAATAATAGATTGATAGAGGAATAAATATTGCTTGTTTTATAACAGAAAAAAATCAAAGTAGGAGTGGATTATGTCAACGATTCAAGCGTCAACTTACGCTAATGCACTTATGAATTACCAATCGTCATCGAGCGGAAAAAATGATTTTACAAAAGTAGAAATCGATAGTTCGATGAGCGATTCATGGACAAAAGCAACATCGGCTTTATCTGAAAAGGATCGTACCGAGTTACTTGCAAACGCTATGTCAGAAAATAGCAATAGTGTAACCAAGGAAAGTATTAACGAAGCCTTATCAAAATATCAAAAATTAGCTTCGAGTACATCAGGTGTAGAACAAACAAAATATTCTACGTTTGTCGATGCCTTGAGCTCATTTTCAGCGCTAACGACTCAATCTGCCTCCTCATCAACGAATATCGAGAATAATGCCCTCTATAGTGCCGTGCAAATGTATGATGTCTCTAATATGACCACCAATCAGATGCACGCTATGGCTAACTCGTTATTTAAAGAAGGTGAAATAGATCTTGATACTCTTGGGTTATTGACCCTTATGCCGGCCGAACCCTATAGTGATGCTGAGGGTAACTTCATGGGATTTAGACCGATCCAAAATGACACTGAAAAATTCGATTATCTCCAAAGTATAAAAAATGCGATTGATTTTGCTAAAAATACCGGTAACACGAATGGGATAGAATATTTTGAGAAAACCTATGAGTTTCTTCAAAAGATGGATTCATTACATCAAGTCGGTGGTAAATTGAGTTTGAAAGCGTGATCCTATGAGTGTATATGTAATCGGTCAAATTCGTATAATAGATCAAGAAAAGTGGAATGACTATAAAAGCCAAGTGCAGTCCACTCTCGAACCTTATGGGGGAAAGGTTTTGTTGAGGGGGTCATGTATCGATTCTCTTGTTGGCACTATGGATTATCCTGATGTAGTAGCCATTGAATTTGATTCCGTCGAAAAAGCTAAAAAATGGTATCACTCTTCTGCCTACCAGAGCCTAGTCCCAATCCGTGAAAAAGGGGCGGAGATCATTTTACAGGTGTATGAATAAGATTATGAAACCAAACCATATATTTATTTTTTGTGACAATCACGATGAAGTAGCAAACGAGTTAATTGAATTTGGATTTATTGAAGGAAGCAGTAGAATACATCCAAATCAAGGAACAAGAAATAGAAAGTTTTATTTTAATGACTGACCTTACGCACTCTTCAATCTCTGTAATTCCATAAACGCCATTTGATTGGCACGGATGAGGAGTTTGGTTCTGAGTGCGAAATGGTTTAGAGCGGTTTTTATTTTTAAGCATTCGAGCTTGA
>Ga0209467_1000353_pt1 | contig 70511 bp, 48 predicted proteins | sample Higcelwee11metaG_FD_187175 | JGI IMG/M metagenome (GOLD analysis project Ga0209467, IMG submission 187175) | Freshwater pond sediment microbial communities from the University of Edinburgh, under environmental carbon perturbations - High... | ecosystem: Environmental > Aquatic > Freshwater >...
TTATAGCCTGAATTGCCACCACACTCAACCCGGCATAATCCACTGAATATGAATTATCTTCATCATTGAAAAACACGAATTCCGGAAATATTTTATTCAGATCTTCAGCTATCAGACCTATATATTTCAAATCTCCGCTTTTTTGAGTCATGAAATTATATCTCTTGGGATTAAGCTTCATAACTTTGTCTGTTACGAATTCAATATCTTCAACACTGTTTTTCACTTCTTTTGCGTATGGAGTATAAACTCCGGTAGTTGAGTTCCAAGTACCTCTCTGTATTCCGTTATAATACAGGTATAAACCTCCTGATGAATACTGGTAAAAATGCCAGTTGTTAGAATATGATGCATTTTTTATGTAAAGACCGTTTGAAATACCTGATGTGTGATTTACAGTAACTGTGTTCGCAGTAAAAGTAAGATCCGTATTGGGAAAAGTTCCGCCTATCAAGGGCGTAGCAGTACTTGTATTTGCTATGTATAGCTTGTTCGATCCTGTTTCATTGAATCCGGATTCGTAACCTATCAGTACATTTCCTACTCCAGCCTGATTCTGATAACCGGCCCTATATCCCAAACTTACATTATTGCTTCCGGTTCTTATATTATAACCCGATCTATCCCCCAGCATAAGGTTTGATGATCCGCTTGTAGTGTAGGCTCCTGCCAAATATCCCATGTATGTATTGTTAGAACCTGTTCCTGATCCGTTACCACCTGATGAAGACCCGATGAATGTATTGGCGGATCCATTATTGTTCTGGCCTGAGAAAGTTCCAATAAATGTATTGTCGCCTCCGTCCGCGCTGTTGGCACCGCTGCTTTTACCGATATACACATTATGAGTACTATTCGTTGCATACCGTCCGGCACTTTCACCTAAGAAAGTATTTGACCATCCGTAATAAGTCCATTCCTGCTCTTCTACTCCAATAGTTCCGTTACCCGCATAATTCCCGAGCATTACATTGTATTTACCTGGTCCAATTGAGGTTCCGGCTTCCAGTCCCATAAAAATATTAAGCGGACTGAAATTAGTGTATTCTCCGTCAGGAGCGCTCATTGTTGTAGAACTTGTACCCACCTCTAGAGCATTTATCAACCCTTTACCTTTTGCAGAGGTTGTTGTAACACTGAAGGTTCTTGACAGAGCTTTGTCCGCACTCTCTCTAATATTGGCTTTTATAGCTGTAGAACTTATCACCATTAGTGTATCACCAAGATTCATTACTCTGAGTCCGTCTGAAGAAACATCAAGGACCTTATTGTTTGAAGCATCCTTGACTTCAAAGAGCGTTTCGCACACCAGACTGGCCGATAACGCAATAAATATAATGGCGATCATTTTTTTTAAGAACAGCATATTCTCCTCCTCACTTTCTAAAACAATAAGATAAATATAATAAGATATAGTTTAATAAAATGTGACGCAGACCACTATTTTGAATTAATTTTCTCAAAAACTTCGGTCCCTTTTTCAATGTACTCCGAAAAACCGATCTCTTTTGCGGCTTTCAGACCCAAACCGGCATGTTCCAAAGCAGCGGTATTTTCGCCTTTTATAAGATAAAGATCTGATAATTCGATCATACCTTCGGCATATAAATGCCTGAATCCGTACTCTTCAGCTATTTCTATACCCTTTAAGAAATTCTGCTCAGATTTATCAAATAATCCCTGGATCTTGTAAACATGCCCGAGGTTAACTGAAGCCGCGGCCATTGTGTTGTAATCATTCAGTTCGCTGCTTAGAGAAAAACTTTTTTTATGGTAAGTGACTGCTTTTTTATAGTTTTTCAGATCTTTATACAGAAAGCCCATATTGTTAAGTATCTGCGCCAGATCCAGTCTTAATCCCAGCTCTTCACTCAGTTTAAGTTTCAATTCATAATACTCTTTTGCTTTCTGAAGATTTCCTGTCATGTGATAAACTATTCCTATATTGCCAACCGCGCCGGCTTTGTCTATCTTCAGATTCAGATCTTCTGTCAGTTTGAGCTGCTTGTTATAATAATCCAGTGCTTTCTCGAAATTCCCGGCATAATCGTTGGCAATACCGAGGTCGCCGAATATTTTCGCTCTTATTTTATCCCTCTCGTACCTGTCCTGAATTTTAGCCGAATTCTCGAGAGCCTGTTCGTAAAAATTTATAGCCTGATCGAACCGTCCTGACATAAAATAGCTTTTACCTATGTTTAAAAGACATAAAGATGTTTTATATTGCAGATTAAGATCGCTTAATATCTTAATCGCATTATGAAGAAGAGCTATTGATTCATCGTATTTCCCTTTATGACTCAGAATAAGGCTCTGTTCTATCATAGACATTGATAACAACCTGTTGTCACCGAGTTTTTCTGTAATCCCGTAAACTGAATCCATTATTTCAGAGCTTTTCTGGATATTCTGCAATATTGCAAAATAAAAATGGAATCTCTCAAAATTTATTTCAATATAACTTCTGATCTGATCGGGATCGATATTTGAGTCAGCTTTTACCCATCCATCTCCGTTAACGCCATTTTTAGCAGAAATAAAATATTCGGCTTTATCAAAATGCTTTAAAGCCTGTTCGTTATGAAAATTCTCTTTAGCTTGATAACCCGCTTTTTTGTGGTAATCTAACGCCTTATCAAGATTCTCGGCATTCTCAAAATGATATGCGAGAACCGGATAATACTTGTCAATCGAATCCGAATGGATCGTTTCTATCGCGAACCCTATCTGCTCATGGATCTCCCTCAGGATCTTCTTAAGCTGGATGTCATAGATCACATCCCTTATAACACCGAATTTAAAAAGATAACTGATCTCTGTAAAAAGAATAATGATATCTTCGTTTTCAAGTTCGACTAGAAATTTCTCAATATTCCTGTATTTACTTCTGAACAAATAAGACAGCAGATCGACAGGGATCTCATTCCCTATACAGGAAGCAGTTTTTAAAAGTTCTTTCAGATTTGACTCAAGCTTATCGATCCTTGCCAGAATGATCTGATTGATGCCGTTCGGCAGGCTTGATATGTTTATTATTCTATTTCTTGAATCTAAAACTTTGTTCTCTTTGATATAGATCACCATCTGCTCAAGAAAAAGCGGATTTCTTCTGCTTTTATCCTCAAGTGCCGAGAGAGTTTCTTTCGGAACTGATTTCAGTTTCAGCCTGTCTTTTACAAGTTCTCTAAATTCTGATTTATTAAGCGGTTTGACCGGCACCCTTTTCTTTTTTACAAATCCGTAATCGTACGCATCCCCGTTGTCTTTATACCTGCAGTTAAAGATGATTGCAAACGGACATTTATTTAAGGCTATAGCTAATCTTAAATACAGCTTGAGAGAATCGCTGTCAAGATAACTTGCGTTGTCAACTTCGAAAACCAGTGGAGAATATTCACAGAAAGTTTTAAAAAAATATATTAAGCTCAGAGTTACAGAATTCTGCCTTTCGTTTGGTTCTTCTGCCATTATATCCGGATTTGAAACTTTAAGATCCAGAAAATATGACAAATAGTCTCTGTAATTTTGAAGATTATCCCTGATATCTTTGCTTTTTATCAGGCTCAATATCTTATTTAATTTCTTTTCATACTTTTCAGAATTAAGCAAGTCTGAATTTTCTTCAAAATCAAAAAATCTGTGGAAAAAATATTTGAACGGATTGTAGGGCTCCCGGATTATTTCTTCGCATGAAAAATAGAACCAGTTCATCTTGCTTTCGGTCGTATCTTTACCTTTTGTAAACTCCTGCCTTATCTGGTTTGTAAGTCTGGATTTTCCAATTCCCGGTTCCCCGTCAATATACACAACCCCGCAGTTCTTTCCGGTAAATAATGGTGTTATAAATTTTCTTAACCTCTCTTTTTCTTTGTCCCTGCCGATAAAGTTCCCTTTAAAGAAAATGTCTTTTACTTCAGCTTTCGCTTTAAGAATAAAAGTCGGGATCAAGCCCTCCCTTCCCTTATATAAAATATCAGCAAGATGCTCTGAAACAAAACCTTCGCTGATAGCAAGTTCTCTGTCTGTTAGGATCTGACCCCATTCCGCTTTCATCATGAACCTTGCGCTCTGGTTTACTGTGTTTCCCAGGCATGTAAATTCGTTCCTCATATCTGAACCGTTAAAGCCGCAGTAAACCACTCCCTTCGCAAGACCGGCTCTGAGTTTTAGACCATAATCCGCTGATTCTTCAAAAAGTTTGAGGGTAAAAGTAAGAGCGCGGTATGCGTTGTTCTCATAAGAGATCGGAGCGCCGAAGAACAGAAGAATATTCCCTCCCTTATCTCCGAAATCCAGAACCGGATGTGAAGCTCCGTAAGTTTCCTTGAGTTCATAAAGAAGTTTCATCAGCTTTTCTAATATCCCGTCGCCTTCAAAAGAAATAAAAACAGAAATTATGTCCCTGAATTCGCCGACAGGAAACTCTGATTCCAGCTTGCCTGAAAGCCTGTAAATGTACTTTTTGTCAAATTCGGTTGGCATGTACTGTTTTATTGAAGGGTCTATCCTGGCTGTTTTGACAGCTCTATAAAACTTCTGCCCGTAAAGTTCCGATCCTGTTGTCTCTTCAAGATAGCCTGAAATGAACGGATAAATTGTTTCAGACAGCCATATTTCACCTTTTTGTGCGTTATGCTCTGCCATTGCGCATAGATCGACAGCGCTTCCGCTGAAATAATATGTTTTCTCGTCTTCGCTGCCTACTATACCGCAGCTGCATTCTCCGTAAGCGAGCCCTACTTTAACTCCGAATTCAAAATCTCCGAATTTAGACTTAAAAATATTGTTTTCCGCAAAAAAGCGATTAGTGATCACGGCTGAATCAAGGACATTCGCCGCTGTCTTTATAGGATCTTCCCCTTCGTCAAAAAGCGCAGTAAATGCGTCACCGGCGTATTTTGTTACATACCCACCTCTGTTATAAACCGCTGAGACAGTAGTTTCAAATAAATATCTGAGTATATCCGACAGAACTTCTGCGCCTTCCTGACCGTGTTTCATCAAAGCTTCGGTCGTTTTTGTAAAACCTGAAACATCAACGAACATAGAGAAACACTTATATGTATCTTTATGCTTGCCGGCCATCAGATTTTTGACTACTCTCTCAGGCACCAGATTACGCATCACTTTCTCCGGATAAATTATAACTCGGCAGTTCCTGACCCGCAATACACCCGCGCGGGTAAAGTTACATTACAATTAATTTATAATATAAAGTAATTAAATACAAGAAAAATATTGTTAATGATTTTACATCAGACTGTTATATCCTGAAGCTTAAGCTGAATGTAGGAATTGCCGTTCCACACATTCTCTTCGATGTAATACGCTATTTTCAAATTTGACCTGATCTCGCTGATCTTATCATACTTGTCGGCCATATTGAACCCGATCGCTTCGAATATTCTGTCATTCTGCTTAAGTTTAAGTTTAAGATGATTTTCTTTTACTTTCTGCTTTTTATAATATCCGTCGGATTTATTGCCGACTATTTTGATCTCGCCCGATATCTCAATGTTATCGGAGGCAAAGACCGGCTGTTCGTTTGATGTGCCGAACGGTTCGAACATATTGAGTTTTTCAATAAGTTCCGAATTTATGTCTTCAAAATTTATGTTCAGATCGATCTTTAAAAGCTGGTCAAAGTCTTTTACGGGAATGTTGGTTTTTATTATTTCGTTAAATTTTGCTTTGAAAGCAGGAATATTTCTGCTGTCGATCTCAAATCCTGCCGCGTAATCATGACCGCCGAAGTTCTCCTGTTCAAGAAGATTAAGCTTATAGCATTCGGTAAGCACATCATAAATGTTTACGCCCGGAATGCTCCTGCAGGATCCTTTTCCCACCCCGTTGTTAATTGAAATGACTACACTTGGCCGGTAATATTTCTCAACCAGCCTTGAAGCAACAATTCCGATAACACCCACATGCCAGTTTTCATTTGAAACGACAATTGCCTTATCATGGACAGGATCAAAATGATCCTGATCTTCAATTATTCTGATAGCTTCCGCCAGCGTGTCTGTATCGAATTCGCGCCTTCTTTTATTTTCTGTTTCAAGCTCTTCTACTATCTGATCGGCCTCAACAGGATCATTGCTTAAAAGAAGCTTAACTGCCCTGTTGGCATCACCCATTCTTCCTACCGCATTCAGTCTAGGGGCAAGGCCGAAAAGGATATTGCTTACCTTGATCTTCTTCTGATAAAAGTTCAGTTTTTTCAATAAAGCGGAAATTCCTACATTCTTGCAGTTTTCGAGATGTCTTAATCCTTCGGAAACAATTTTTCTGTTCTCGCCGATCAGCGGAACTATATCGGCTGCTGTTCCGATAGTGGCAATATCTATGAATTCGGAGATGATTTTCGGGGGCATATCATTCTTAATAAGAACACCTTGTATCAGCTTGAAAGCTACACCTACTCCCGCAAGGTGCTTGTACGGATAAGTGCAGTCAGTCCTTTTCGGATCGACTATTGCGAATGCGCCCGGCAGTTCCTTGTCCGGCTCGTGATGATCCGTGATTATCACGTCAACGCCTAGAGATTTTGCGTATTCGACTTCGTTGACCGAAGTGATCCCGCAGTCAACTGTGATTATTAAAGTTATTCCGTTTTCATAAGCAGTCTTAATTCCTGCTTTGCTTAATCCGTAACCGTCCGATTCTCTGTTGGGTATTACATACTCGACTTTAAGACCCAGCCATTTGAGGAAAAAGAGATACAACATGGCTGTTGAAGTTATTCCGTCAACATCGTAATCGCCCCATATTTCAATTTTTTCGCGGTTAACAAGCGCTTCGGTTATTCTGCTTACCGCCTTGTCCATATCCTTCAGTAAAAACGGCTCATGATAACTTGCCTTTTCAGGATAAAGGAACAGCTCGATCTCTTCCTTTGTTGCAACATTCCTGGCTGCCAAAAGTCTGATAACTGTTTCCGGCAATCCTGTCTGGTTCTTCAAATTTTCAATTAAGCGAGAATCTAACTCATTCGGATATTCCCATTTTTTTTCCACTTCTTGCCTGTATTATATTTAAATTAAAAAAAAACATTTTAACGGTCCCAGTTAACCTTTAACGACTTTAACTTTAAATTCCTTCAAAGTTTTTTCAAAGATCTTATCATCAAAATCTTTATCTACGACAAGTTTGATAACATTTTGTTCAATTTTAACATTTCCTGCGGTTTCATGCTTTCTCAAGAACATCTGAAGCTCGTTCTTCTCTTCATCAACCCATATCCATTCAAGATACTTAACGGCTTTGTTGTCAAGCGCATCCAATGCTGCCTGTATTTCCCTTTCTTTATCCTCTTTAGGCATATCGCTGCTTTCGATTTCCTGGATATAGGCATTTGACTGGTCTTCGTCTGCAGGATCCAATACTCTATACGCATAGATATGAGCCATTCTTTTTTCGCCGTCACCTGTAGTTATCTTTACTTTTTTAGCCAGTTTTCCTTTGAGGAAAATATAGTTTGGAACATCTGTGGTATAGTTATCGTAAATCCTCTCGGACTCAATACTGGTGCCATCCCATGCGAAATTCATATCGTAATCAAGCGTATAATGTTTTTCTTTGTATTTCAGCTTTCCGTTCTTTGCAACCTGATCGTTCCCTTTTTGAGGCTCTTCGATCATAAGATAAGAATTTTCCGAGACATTTACCCATATTTTCTGAATTGATTTATATTTCCTGAGCATATCTGAGTTCTCTTCGGCATTTTTTATCAGCTCCGGATCTCCTTCGTAGCGTATTTTTTCAATCTCTATATAAAGCGTATTGAATGGTACTTTACCCATCAATACTGAAGCTAATGCCAGAGATATCAAAAAAACTAATTTCTTCATCTGCCCTTTCTATTTAAATTTACAAGCCGGTCTGTAAGCCGAATTCTGTTATAATGGTCATTTATCTAACGCAACCTACCCTTCTTCCGGTACTTTCGTACTCGGGCGAGCAGCCCGAAACGGAAGATTTATTTGGTCTTGCGCCGGATGGGGTTTACCTTGCCGGACTTCCTTGCGGAAATCCGCGGTGCGCTCTTACCGCACCTTTTCACCCTTACTCCGGGACTTAATCCCGGGGCGGTCTGCTTTCTGTTGCACTTTCCGTAGCATCGCTGCTCCCTGCCGTTAGCAGGCATCCCGCTCTTTGGCGTTCGGACTTTCCTCATTCCGATAAGATCGGAACGCGACCATTCGACCGACTTATTTCAATTAGCGTCCTTTATTTCATAGAACAATATTCTGCTGCAAGCATCGCATTGAACTATGCTGTCGGCTCTTTTCAATTCCGAGAGCTTTTGAGACGGCAGTATTGTGAAACAACCGCCGCAATGACCCTCGTTCGCAGGAACAACCGCAACCTGTCCCTTCGAGCCGTATATTCTCTCATACAGATTATATAAATGTTTATCAATTTTCGCAACTAAATTATTTCTTTTTTCTTCAAGTATTTTTTGCTCTTCAGAGGTCTCGGCAAGTTTCTCTTCGAGTTGATTTTTTTTCTCGTTTAGCAATTGAGTCTTTTCTGAGACGGCTTTTGTTTTAGTTTCAAGCTCAGAATTGTTTTTTATAATATTTTCAGACAATGTTTTAATATTCTGCTCTTCGTCCACAACCAGTTCTTCGCGGAATTCGATCTCCTTGATAAGAGCTTCATATTCTTTATTGTTGGTGACCATATTTCTCTGGTTTTTGTATTTTTCAAGCATGATCCTGGAAGATTCGATAGTACTTTTTGATTCTTTCAGAGAATTCTCAAGTTCGGTTTTAAGGTTCTCCAAAGCTGCTATTCCTGAATTGTTTGCATTGATTTCATCCGTTAGATCATTCACGATATAGGGCAGATTACCTTTCGATTTCTCTATAGCTGATAACTTGCTGTCAATATTCTGAAGTTCAGTTAGTTTTATTATCTTTTCCGTCATTTTTTCCTGTGTTTTGACCTTCATTTTTACCCCCGTCTATTTTAGCTGTTTCATGCTTATAACTACATCGGTATCCGTTTCTGAATGAAAAACTGAAACTGATCGCCGGATGACTTTCATCAGATATTCTTTTAGTCCGATCTTCACAAATTGTTCCGTTGAATGATGCGTTGCATCTATAACATTAATGTAATGAGATGCTTCCTGATAGAAATGATGATTGAATTCTGAGGTTATAAAAACATCTGCTCCCGCTTTATAAGCAAATTCCCATGATTCAGCTCCGCTTCCTCCGCAAACCGCAACTTTGCCGATCCTTGCATTCATGTCTTTGACAGCAATCCTCAGAGTATCTGTTCCGAGTTTGCCTGAAACAACCGAACAAAATTCTTTAAGACTCATCTTCTTCTTGAGTTCTCCGATAGATCCGAGCCCGAAATTATACGAAACATCATCAGACGGATAATTTTCTAATTCATCCAAAGCACTTACAGGAACGAGCGGTTTGATGTTCTTTAAACCTAAAGCTTCGGCAAGTAGATAACTGACGCCATCACTCATAAGATCGTAATTTGTGTGACATGAGATCAGTGAAATATCGTTCTTTATCAGGTATCTGATAATATCTGAATAATATTCACCTTCAACGAGCTCGTTCACAGGCTTCTTGAATAAAGGATGATGTGATACTATCAGATTGCATCCTTTCTTCTTTGCCTCTTTAGCGACTTCGAGCGTAGGGTTCAGTGCAGTAAGAATAGCTTTAACTTCCGCATCTTTATCGCCTACGAGCAATCCTGACGGGTCATTCTTCCATTTTACCGAAGGACTGATCTTTTTATCGAGAATATTTAGTACTTCGCCTACTCTCATTTTGTCTCCGAATTACAAAAAATGGCGCAGCATGGCGCCAAATCTTTTGTGGGGGTACAGGGACTTGAACCCCGGACCAACAGATTATGAGTCTGCTGCTCTAACCGACTGAGCTATACCCCCGATTCCTGTAAAAACAGGTATGCAAATATAATCCCCGAGACCTTATTTGTCAAGAATTTTTACTGTTTAATTTTCCTGTCGATTATTTCGAAAATGCTGCGTACGAAACCTGCTTCTTTCCTGTTTAACTTCATCCTGCGGAAGATATGGCGGACATTTTCTCTGATCTGATTCTTATTGTCTGATTTTTCCATCAGTTTTGTCTGAATTACTTTTTCGATTATTGAAAATAATTCTTCTTTCCCTGCGACATCGATCAGGTCTTCTTTCTGTTCCTGACCTGAAGTCCGCCTTTTTGAAATTTCATAAAGTGCCAGCATGACCGCGCTTGCAATATTGAGCGAAGAATATTCTTTTTCCGTCGGAATGACGACCAGCTTATCGGCAAAGTCGGTCTCTTCGTTTATAAGACCGTTAGTTTCGTTGCCGAACATGATACCGATCTTTGTATTTTCCGGAAGCTCTGATATTTCATCAGCCATCTCTTCAGGACTTATCGATTTATAAAACCTTCTTTTTCTCGCAGTGAATGCATAAACTACGCTCAGATCGTTCACTTCATTTTTCAGATCATCGCTGTATCTGAGATGCTTGATGTGATCCTTAGCCCCTGCGCACATAGTCAAAATTTCTTCTTCCGAGAAATTCATTTGATTTATAGATACTATGTCAGTGAATCCGAAATTCTTCATTGCGCGGAGGATGGAGCCTACATTTCCCGGCGACCAGATCCTGCATAATATTATTCTGACATTTTCTTTTTTCATAAACATAAAAAAGGGCGTAAAAGAACGCCCCTTTTATTCAGCCTGTAAATTTTATAGATATTTATAGAAAGCTTTGTAAGCTTTGTATGTATGATAAATATCCGCTTTTGAAGCTACTTCAAAAGGAGAATGCATTGACAATAGCGCTGTTCCGCAGTCAACTACATCCATTCCGTATTTAGCGAGATATTTTGCTATAGTTCCGCCGCCGCCCTGATCAACTTTTCCGAGTTCTGAAGATTGCCACAGGACTTTGTCTTTGTTAAGCGCTTTTCTTAGATCTGCCACGAATTCAGCGTGAGCTTCGTTCGATCCGCTTTTTCCGCCTGATCCCGTAAATTTGGTTACGCATACTCCGTATCCCATTTTCGCAGCGTTCATAGGTTCGTTAACGCTTTTCCATTCTGGATCTATCCCCGCATTGACATCTGATGATAACAGTTTTGAATTTTCAAGCGCTTTGATAAGAGTATTGTAATCTCCAAGTCCGTAAAGCTGAAGAACATCGTTCACCATTCTTTCGACTATATTAGAGTCAGCACCAGCGTTACCGGCTGAACCGATCTCTTCCTTGTCGAAGAATACCATCATGATATTTTTCTTGAATTCGCTTTCTTTCATGTCAAGGATTGCTTTCATCCCAAGATATGCGCAAATTCTGTCATCCTGACCGTGAGCTCCGACAAAACTTCTGTCGAATCCGATATCTTTCGCTTCGCCTGCCGGTACTAATTGAAGCTCAGCAGAAACGAAATCCTCTTCTTTGATCCCGTATTCTCTGTTCAGGTAGTCAAGTATCGCAAGTTTTATGGCATCTTTTCCGGTTTTGAATTTGTAAGGTATTGAGCCTACAAGTATATTAAGCTGTTCGCCTTCAATCACGGTAGAAGGAGTTTTTTTGTACTGATCCTGAGCAAGGTGAGGTAGAATGTCATTTATCGTGAATACAAAATCATTCTGTTTTTCGCCTATAGCCACATTGATCTTTTTGCCGTTCTCGGTTACGATTACTCCGTGAAGCGCTAATGGTCTGGTCACCCACTGATATTTCTTGATACCGCCGTAGTAATGAGTTTTCATATAAGCCATATCTTCAGATTCGTAAAGCGGGATCTGTTTCAGATCAAGTCTCGGAACATCAATATGAGCGCCGTTTATCAGAAGCCCGTCTTTAAGCGTTTTAGGGTCTTTTATAACGAGCAGAGCGCCGCACACATCATCGTAATTGATAAAAAGTTTCTTATCGGTCTTTTTAGCTTTCTTTATATCAACGAAACCGAATTTTTTCGAAAGTTTCTCAACCGTAAACATAGCTTCTCTTTCAGTCTTGCTGCTGTTCAGGAAGTTCTTGTAATCTTCCGACAGGATCATGATCTCGTCGAATTCCTTTTTCGGAATTTCTTCCCATGCGTTCTTTTTTTTGAACAGAAGTTTTTCTCCGAGTTTTTCGAGGTCGCTTTTTTTCTTTTCTGCCATTTTGTTGCTCCTTTTATGTCAATTTTTAAACTTTCAAGGCTTTAAATCTAACAAAATACTCAAAAATAGTCAATAAATGATTTATTTTTTCCTAACCGGACAATCTATTACTTTACATTCACCGCACTTTGGCCCGATCGGTCTGCAGACGGTCTGCCCGAACGCGACCATGAGATCGTTTATCTCGCTCCAGTACTTTTTCGGTATCTTTTCCATCAGCGCGAATTCTGTTTCTTCGGGTGTTTTTGTTGATACTGCTCCCCATCGGTTCGATATTCTGTGAACATGCGTGTCAACGCAGATCGTATCCCGCCCGTAACCGAGTGAGAGCACAAGGTTTGCCGTTTTTCTGCCGACTCCCTTAAAATTAAGAAGTACATCTAATGAATCAGGCACTTTTGAATCGTATTTATCAATTAGAATTTGAGATGTTTCAATTATCGTTTTAGCCTTGGTTTTATAAAAACCGACAGGAAATATCAGTTTCTGAATTTCTTCCTCTGAAAGTTTTATCATTTTCTCCGGAGTATCAGCATATTCAAACAGCCTGTAAGAAGCTTTGGCGGTGACTTCGTCTTTTGTGCGGAGGGAAAGTAATGTGCTGATAAGAACCTTGTACGGATCTTTTGTCTGAACGGAGATCAAAGTCACTATAGGAGCATTCCACTTTTTATACTCTTCTCTCAGAATTTTGATATTTTCAATGAATTTATTTTTGTCCATTATCAAACCTTATTTGAAATTTACCGTTTAAAGTGTTAAATTTAGCTAAACTTACGGGAAAAACCAATGAATAAAATAATTTCCATAGTATTGATGATCGTTTTGGTGCACAGTTACTCGAAAGAACCTGTCTTTTCTTTTGCGATATTTTCGGACAATACCGGTGACGGGATTGAAAAATCTGAGTTCTCCCGTATGGTTGGATGGATCAAAACAAATAATTATCCTTTCGTGATCGGAATGGGCGATCATGTTAAAAAAGGAACGAAAAACGGATTTGTTGATTTTCTGAAGAACGATAAATGGTGGCAGGAACATTTTTATCCGACAATAGCTGACGGTGATAATGAGTATTTCGGGAAGAATCAGAAGGACTGGGGCGCAGGAAAGGAATTATTCAGCCTCACTGATATAAAAAGCAGAAAAAATGTTAAATTCAATGAGAATGGCGTCGAATATCACGCTATTATGAATGAAAAAGGATTAAATATTCATTTCATTTCGCTTCATTACCCTGATCAACCGGATATTGATTCAATTGCATTTAAAGAAAGCTCGAAAGAGTATATGGTTGAAATATTGAAAAGTATTGATAAAAAAGAAAATGACATTATAATTATAGGAGCTCATTCGCGGCTCGGGTACTGGCTGGATAAACTGAATACGGAACAAAAAAAGATAGTGAATGAAAAAGCAGATATCGTTCTATCTTCAACCACTCATGTTTTTCATATATTTTCTGAAAACGGAGACGCCGGACCGCTGGTATTGAACACAGGCTCTATCACTAAGCCGAGACTTTGGGGTTCTGCCGGATTTATTTCTGTTGATGTTTATAACGATCCGTTAGAAATCGATGCATCATATATTGACTGCTCGAAAAAGGAATTGACTAAGCCTAAGCTTTTTTTCAGAGCAAAAAAAGAAATTAACGGACGGATCACCAAATTCTAGAACGAGTTCCGATATTCAGATAAAAAATAGTCGTTACCATCTTTACCCGCCGGTACGAATTGTCTGGTTGTTATGTATATTTCCTTTTTAAAATCTCTGATGTTATTATTGCGCTTCTCAATTTTATTTTTGAATCTAAAAGACTGATCTTCGGATGATGCTTATTTATAGGTGCCGGCACATGCGCCTGCGGAGCTCTTCTTGCTGAACTCATATACCCGTTATCATTTTCAGCGGTATTATCAATTTTTTGTCTATTGCTTTGAGTTTCATCGTAGGAACTTGTTAAAGTATCATAAGATTTTCCGGCAGAATCATAACTTTTATCGGCAGTTTCATAAGAATAAGTTTCTTTCTGAGGCTCCTCGTAAGAAGATGCTTCTTCATAATTCTCTTTCTTTGAATATTCATCGTCGCCGGCAGGCTTAACCTGTTCTGCGCGATTCTTCATGTCGGAAAATGTTTTCGATCCGGCCGTTTCATTTTTAAGGCCTTTAAGCTGCCTGAGAAGTTCCCCTAGCTGGGGAGACGGTTCATTGGCGGATGCTCTTTTATGCTGATCGTTAAATACTGTAGGTTGCTGCTGCTGGGAGGCCTGCTTTTTCTTGTTCTTCGAAATAATCGAAGATATTATTACTATTATTATGAATATTATTATATTTTCCATACAAAGCTCCTCCCTAAATAAAAATTAAACGAACGGACAGACTTTACTGCCCGTTCGTAATCAAACATTAATTATTCTCGCCCGGTCCGGTAATATTTTCTCTCATAGAAGTATCAGCCTGAATATTTTTCATTTTATAATAATCCATGATACCCAGATTGCCGTCTCTAAAAGCCTGCGCCATAGCTTTAGGCACTTCTGCTTCAGCTTCTACAACTTTTGATCTCATCTCAACCACTCTTGCCTTCATCTCCTGCTCTTCGGCAACGGCCATCGCTCTTCTTGTCTCTGCTTTAGCCTGTGCTACCTTAAGATCAGATGACGCCTGATCAGCCTGAAGTTCAGCACCCACGTTCTTGCCTACATCAACATCAGCGATATCAATTGAAAGGATCTCAAAAGCGGTACCTGAATCAAGACCTTTTTCAAGAACTTTTTTAGATATAAAATCAGGATTTTCAAGAACGACTTTATAAGTCGCAGACGAACCGATCGCAGATACGATACCCTCGCCGACCCTTGCTATGATGGTTTCTTCAGTCGCGCCGCCGACCAGAGTTTTAATATTTGTTCTTACTGTTACCCTCGCTTTAGCCCAAAGCTGAATACCGTCTTTTGCAACAGCTCCGATCTTGCCTGTTGTGGGAGCATCAATTACTCTCGGGTTTACTGAAGTCTGAATAGCTTCCAGAATGTTTCTTCCGGCAAGGTCAATACCGCAGGCCATAGTGAAATTCAGTTCTATTCCTGCTTTGTCTGCTGCTATAAGAGCTGTTACGACCCTAAGTACATTTCCTCCTGAAAGGTAATGAGTTTCAAGATCGTTAGTTGTCAGAGGAATTCCTGCTTTGGTTGCAGTGATCAGCGCATTGACAATTACGAACGGCGGAACTTTTCTAAGCCTCATTCCCACGAGTGAACCGAGAGAGACTTTAACGCCTGCGAAAAGTGCGTTGATCCATAACGGAATAGGCACAAATGAAATGAAGATCGAAAACCCTATCAGGGCCACGATTCCGATGATGATAATAAGTGCAGCTGTTGGCATTTTTTACTCCTTCTTTTAAATTAATATCTATATTTCTTCTTTTACGACAATAATTTTATTTCCTTCGACCTTATCAACTTTAACTTTCTCCCCGGCAAGAATGAACTCGGTTTTTGAGATCGCCTGATAAACTTCACCGTCTATTTCGATCTTTCCAGTCAGCTTGAGATCTGCAGTAACTTTTCCTGATTTACCTACAAGATCTTTATAAAACTTAGTATCGCTGACACCCGCGGCTTTCTCACTCTGATTTCTGACTATTATAAAATCAAGAAATTTTGTATCCGGAAGGTATTTTACCATAAAATAAATTCCGATTATTGAAAGCAAAAACGAACTGCTTAGGGTCGCTCCCGCGTTCATAAGATCATTCCCGGTCGGATTGTCCCCAACCAGGGTCATAAAGAAAGATATTAGTATTGCGATTATACCCAAAACACCCGTGAAACCGAAGCCCGGCAAGATAACAAGCTCAATTCCCAATAATACAAGACCTGTCAGAAAAACAATTATTTCAACATGATCAGCCAGATTAATTACATAATGCGATCCGAAGAACAGCACTAAAGCGATCAATCCTACAGTTCCGCCAACACCCCATCCTGCGGTTTTTATCTCGAAGATAAGACCCAAAAACGCAAGGGTCATTAATAGGGAGCTTATAATAGGATTGGTCAGAAATCTTACTATTCTCTCAGCCATTGTAATCGTCAATTCTTTAACATCGGTTGAAGCTATACCCAAATATGCATACATCTGATCGTCGGTATGAACTATAGTGTCGCACATCTGATGCTGAAGCGCTTCAACAGCCGTAAGCGTGATAAGCTTGCCTTTTTCGTTAATACCTTCAATGACAATATCTTCGTCAACCATAGCTTTGGCGATCTCTTTATTCCTGCCGTTTATTTCGGCGGTTGAACCGATCTCGGATCTGAAATAAGATTGTGTTTTCTCAGACTGTTTTTCACCCGCCTCATCCACGACAGTAGCTGCGCCCATTGAGCTTCCGTCAGCCATTATGATCTTTTTACAGCTCAAAGCAATTAATGCGCCTGCACTTATCGCCCTTTTGTTTATATAAGCAACGGTAGGTATAGTTGAATTAAGTATATCATCCTTTATTTTTGTGGCTGAATCAACTCTTCCTCCGAAGGTGTTGATCTCGAAGATTATCATATCCGATTTTTCATCGGTTGCGGTCTTGATGCCCCTTTCTATGTAGAAGGCAACTCCGTTATCTATCATGCCTTCGACTTTGATAAGAGTAGCTTTTTCCGCCATCAGCCCTGTGAATACGGCTGATAGCATCAGGATCATTGTAAAATATTTCATATATCCTCCATGTGAATAATTTTTTCAGTACTGAATTGCTTTAACTTCATTAATTGCACTCTCCCATTCAAGTGTTATTTCAGATTTAATCTTCAACGGAATTTTATTTGATGCTTTGTCCAACTTGGATACATCGGCGGTCACTATAAAATCACTGGAGTTTATCATATGAAGTTCATTCACAGGACCGGTAACATTAATTTCAATTGCGACAGGATCGATTATCAGATTGGTCTTATCTGATTTATTCAATATTTTCACTGGCGTTTTAAATGTGGTCACCCCTTTCCTTACTATCATCTGGAAAGCGGATACTGTTTTACTCGAATATTTAATTGAAGCACTGTCCTTCAGCAAAAGATAGATCATCTCGGAAAAATCTTTATCGAGATCTTTCTTTACGATTTTTTCCGAATCAATTTGTTTTATATTCTTCACTTTAGTCTCGGGGCCTGAAACCAAAACAGATTCAGGATTCTGAATGAATTTTCCTGTTTTGAGATAGCCGGGTTTTAGTCCTATTTCTGCATTAAGCACAACAGGTACTTTTTTTATTTCCAGCCTGTCAAATTGTATTATCACTTCAACCGGCTGATAGATGGAAACAGGATCGATATCTTTATTCGAAGTATTTACAAACTGGTCAGTGCTTAATCTTACATTTACCGAGTCTGAGAATCCTGACGCGTCGATCTCAAGAAAGATCTCATTGTTAAAATCCGACATAAGCAGGGCTTTGCCTTTTGATCTTATTTTCATGCGTACATGTGTAGGAACAGAATTAAGAAGGGTTTTTCCTTTCTGTATATTTACTATATTTATCGGAATGTTAAGTATGGTTTCAAAATCTTTCTGAAGGTTAATATAGAACCAGAGAACTAAACTTAGTGTAAAAAAAATTATTTTTGTAACAAGGTTTTTCCTTACTGAATTTATCAGAAACATAATAATATCTTTTAAAGCCTGATTTCCGGATTTCTTTGCTTTGCTCATCACAGAAATTTTCCTACGCTAAATCTCATTACAGTATTTTAACTTAATTTTGGTTCAAAGTAAAGTATAAAAGCATAAAGTTTTGATGATATTTTCATGCAAAATTAAAATTACATTTAGGATATTTTTTTATTATATTTATCATTGGCCCTAGGGGTGCCGATAAACCGGCTGAGAGGGACAAATGTGTCCCGACCCTCGGAACCTGATGCGGATAATACCGACGGAGGAAAGCGGCATGAATAATATTTTTAAAATCACATTAAACATAACAGCCGGTCCTTCGTGATCTATATAAACCATTAACGAAGGAGAAGTAGGATTATGCTCGAGAATATTTTTAAAAATGTCAGACTAAATCACCCGCTGGTACATTGCATTACAAATTATGTGACCGTTAACGATTGCGCCAATATTCTTCTGGCCTCCGGTTCGTCTCCGATCATGGCGGACGATATAGCCGAAGTTAAAGAGATAACCTCTATCTGTAACGCGCTGACCATTAACATCGGCACTCTTAACGAAAGAACAATTAAATCAATGCTCAAATCGGGAAAAGAAGCTGAAGCGCTCGGACACCCTATTATCCTCGACCCTGTCGGCGCAGGGGCATCTGCGCTTCGTACAGATACCGCTTTCAGGCTGATGGATGAGATCGGTTTTACGGTTATACGCGGTAACATTTCTGAAATTAAGACAATTTCTAAGGGAAGCGGTACCACAAGAGGAGTTGACGCGGATGTCAGCGATACCGTTACTGAAGCCAATCTTTCTGAAGCTGTCCTTTTTGTAAAAGAAGTAAGCCGACAGAAGAACGCTGTTATAGCTGTTACCGGTGCAATAGACATTGTTGCCGATGCCGATAAAGCTTATGTCATACGCAACGGGAATTCGATGATGTCCCGTATAACAGGAACCGGATGTATGCTCTCTGCTCTTACTGCGGCATATTGCGCTGCGAATCCGGGAGATCATCTAGAAGCGGCCGCGGCTTCTGTAATCGCGATGGGAATTTGCGGAGAGATCGCTTACGAAAAAACTGTCGAAGCAGAGGGCGGCTCAGGAACTTTCCGCATTAAGCTGATAGATGCTATGAGCAGTCTTGACGCGGATATTTTTCAAAAGAGAATGAATGTCGAGATCAGATAATTTGTAAAGGCTTATATGAACAATGTTTACAGAATAATAGATGCGAATGCGAACAGAATTTCGGAAGGATTGAGAACTCTGGAGGATTTTTTCAGGTTCGCTTCACCGGATAAGAAGCTTAATGAAAAACTGAGAAATTTAAGGCATCAGGTCCGAGATTCTTTAAAGGAATTCGACGGTCTGATGATATCCAGTCGCGATTCTTTGAAGGATCAGGGACTGGGATTATCACAATTGTCTGAAATCGACAGAAGATCGACCCGTAAAGATTTCCTAACTGCCAATTTCAAGCGGATCGAGGAAGCGCTAAGAAGCGTTGAAGAAAACCTTAAGCTGATAAACAGGAACGAAAAGTCGAAAATAATTGAATCAATCCGGTTTTCGGTCTATGAACTTGAGAAGCAGGCTCTTTCAAAGATAAATAAAATCCTTCCGTCAGGAATTTACTGCATAACGGCTGAAGAATTTTCCAGAGGAAGGTCGAATTTATTTGTCGCAAAAGAGATGATCTCAGCAGGAATAAAAATAATCCAATACCGTGAAAAGGAAGATAGAAAATCAAGAAAAATCATGCTTGAAGAATGCCGCGAGTTGAGAAAAATGACCCGTGACGCAGGCGCATTGCTCATAGTTAACGATTATCTTGACATCGCTTTACTTTCGGAAGCCGACGGAATACACTGCGGACAAACCGATCTGTCACTATCCGATATCAGTCAGCTCAGTTCCAATCTGATTATCGGAATCTCGACAGAAACCCCTGAACAGGGGGAAATAGCCGTAGCTAATGGTGCTGATTATATCGGCATAGGCCCTGTTTTTAAAACCGGAACTAAAAAAGATGCTTCGGAACCTGTCGAGCTGGAGTATCTGAAATATGCGGCTCTGAATATAAAAATCCCGTTTGTGGCTATCGGAGGGATCAAGGAGCATAATCTCGAACAGATTTTGATGACCGGAACTTCATCGGCAGCTATAATTACCGATATTACTGAAGCGGATGACATAAAAGCGAAAATATATTCGCTGAATGAGATAATAAAAAAATATAATAAAACTATGGAATAGAAAATGAACTATACTACACAAATGGACGCCGCCTGTAAAGGTATCATAACCGATCAGATGAAGAATGTTCTGGAATCGGAAGAAATATCCGAACAAGAACTTTTAAAACTGATGTCCGAAGGCAAGATTGTTATACCTGCCAATAAAAATCATAAGAACCTTAAAGGCATAGGCATCGGTAAAGGCCTGAGAACGAAAGTAAATGTAAACCTAGGAGTATCAAAGGATTGCTTTAATCTTGATATGGAAATGAAAAAAGTAAATAAAGCCCTTGAATACAAAACCGACGCAATTATGGATCTCAGTACTTTCGGCGATACTCAGGCTTTTAGAAAAATACTTGTGGAAATTTCTCCCGTTATGCTCGGAACGGTTCCTATCTATGACACAGTAAGGCAGTATATCGATAAACCGGTAAAAGAAATCACTGTTGATGAGTGGTTCGAGATCACTAAAAGACATATTGATGACGGAATTGATTTTCTAACTATCCATGCAGGACTGACAAGAGAGGTTGTTAAGCGCGTAAAAACCAACCGCAGGCTGACACATGTTGTTTCCCGAGGCGGATCCATTTTAATGGAATGGATGGAAGAAAATAATGCTGAGAATCCTTTTTATGAGCATTTTGAAAGATTACTCGATCTGTGCGAAGAATCAGATGTGACTCTTAGCCTCGGTGACGGCCTGAGACCAGGCTGTTTAAAAGACAGTACTGATGCTCCTCAGATCCAGGAACTTATCATGCTTGGTGAACTTACAAAGCAGGCATGGAAAAGAAAAGTTCAGGTAATGATAGAAGGACCGGGACATGTTCCCTTAAATGAAATTATTTCAAATATGCAGGTACAGAAAAAACTCTGCCACGGAGCGCCTTTTTATGTTCTCGGTCCGCTGGTAACAGATATTGCGCCCGGTTATGATCATATCACATCAGCGATAGGCGGAGCTTTGGCAGCGGCCAACGGCGCGAACTTCTTATGCTATGTCACTCCGGCAGAGCATTTAAGGCTACCTGATCTTGACGACATGAAGGAAGGAATAATTGCTTCAAGAATTGCTGCCCACGCCGCCGACATAGCCAACGGGCTTCCCGGAGCAATGGACTGGGATAATGCGATGAGCAAAGCCCGCCATGATCTTGATTGGAAAAAGCAGATAGAATTATCAATCGATCCCGAAAAGGCGAAAAGATACCGCGAATCAGCACAGCCCTTAGACGAAGATGTTTGCTCTATGTGCGGCGAGTTCTGCGCGGTCAAAAGAAGCAACAGAGTACTGGACGGGGAAAAATAATATGTTCAGAGATAAACACCTGACAATACCCGTAATCCTCTCGGGGCTGATCCTCGGATTGTGCTTTCCGCCTTTTGCAAGCACATATGCAGTCTTACTGCTTTTGCTGCCGTTCATTCATTCTATTTATCTGATGCCTGAAAGGTCTGCGAAATTCGGTTTTCTTTTCGGGTTATCTCTTTCCGTTACTGCTTTGTACTGGATATTTTCAAATGCTGGAGCGGATGCGCTTTGGATAAAGATAGTTTCCGGGATTGGAATGTTTGTTGTAAATGCGACATTCTATTCAATTTTCGGTCTGCTTTATAAAGCCTCACATAAAATTTTCAGAAATAGAGCGATCTGGACTGTTCCGCTTTTATGGGGCGGGATGGAACATTTGATGCAGTTAGAAGAATTCGCATTTCCATGGACATTGCTCGCACATTTATTTACAGGCAAAACAAAATTCATTCAGATAGCTGAATTTACCGGAGTGATCTCGGTTTCTATGCTAATGATCTTCATCTCGGTACTCATGTATCTAGGGTTGAAACATATTTCCGAAAAAAAGTATTTCTACGCCTCTGTAAATTTTCAATCAGCTTTATTGACAATTGTAATAATCACCTTATTCGGACATTTTAGAATGGATCACTTTAATTCTAAAACTGAAAAGATGCCATCGATAAAGGCTGCAATGATCCATCCTTCTCTTGAAATAGAAGAAAAGTGGAAATCAGAAAATTTTTATAATATCATTAATTCACAGTTCGCTTTAAGCAATCATTCTCTGAATGAAGATCCGGATCTGATAATCTGGGGCGAGAGCAATTTCCCGAGATACCTTGAGAACAATCCAAGATTCGTTCAGGATTTTATCCTATACAGCGCAAATAAAAAAGTTGATCTATGTATCGGTTCTCTCGGGTATGATTATTTCCCTGATACTGAAACTTTCAACAAATATAACAGTGTGTTCTTTTTTGATCAGAACAATAATATTTCCAGATATGACAAAAGAAAGCTTGTTCCGTTCGGCGAAAGATTCCCGTTCTCACAATATCTGACTTTCCTTGAAGAGATCTCACTGGGTCAGGCGAATTTTGATAAGGGCACAAATACAAAGCCTTTCGTAATGACGAACGGACATAAATTCAGCTCAAATATCTGCTACGAAGGCGTTTTCCCTTATTACAACGCAATGCTGGTAAGAAACGGTTCCGAATTCATCGTAAACGTATCGAATGACGCCTGGTATGAAGGTTCAAAGCAGATATATCAGCACAGCAGATTCAGTGTTTTCAGGGCGATAGAGAACAGACGAAGTATTGTTAGACTTGCAAACAAAGCAGAAAATTCTGTATTCCTGCCTTCAGGGGAACAGAAAATACTTTTTGACCATGCAGGAAGCCTGTATAAAGTCGTTGATGTGCCGATGAACAATGAACTGACTTTATTCACCAGATACGGATACTGGTTCGCCCGGTTAATTATTCTGCTTAACTCTGCGATCGTTGTACTTGCTTTAATAATGTTCGCTAAAGAAAAAACAGGAAAATAATGAAAGTCATGTATCTTTTAAAATACGGCGAGCTGATGCTGAAGAAAAAGAATAAAAAATTCTTTGAGGATATGGTAATAAAAAACTGCCTCGCGATTTTAAGAGAGCACAAAATAAAAAAAGTTAAGCTGTTCGGAAGATTTCTGCTTGAGGCCGAAGTCGAAAATGAAGCCGAGAAAGATATTATCACGCATAAATTAAGTACAAGGATTTTCGGGATAACTAGCGTGAGCCCGGGAAACGTGATAGATACAGATTATAAGAAAATATCCGAAGAGTGTATTAAGCAGTCTGAAATAGTAATTAACACAGAGAATCCTGTTACTTTCAAAGTTGATGTTAACAGGCCTTTTAAGAATGTCGAGATGACATCTATTGAATATGCAGGCGAACTCGGCGGCGACATACTTGATAAATTCCCTCATCTGAAAGTGAAACTTAAAAATCCTGACATGACGATCTATGTAGAGATACTTCAGGACTTCACCATCGTTTATTCAAAAAAATATAACTGCCTCAGAGGTTTGCCTGTCGGTTCTTCCGGTAAAGTAGGGCTTCTGCTGTCAGGAGGAATTGATTCTCCCGTAGCTGGTTATCTTGCTCAGAAAAGAGGCTGTTATCTGAACTGCCTATATTTTCATTCCCCGCCGCACACATCACAGAAAGCGAAAGACAAGGTGTTCGAGCTTGCAAAAAAGCTGCTTGATTATCAGAGCCATATCAGAATATTCACGGTAAATTTCACAGAGACGCAGCTCATGTTCAAAAAACACACCGACGAGCAATATTTTGTCGTTCTTGGGCGGCGAATGATGATGCGCATAGCCAACGAGATCGCGAAAAAATATGAATTTAAAGCCCTTATAACGGGAGAAAACTTGGGTCAGGTATCCAGTCAGACTCTGGAAAATCTGCACTGCATAAATTCGGTTGCCGTGCTGCCGGTTTTAAGACCTCTTTTAACCTACGACAAAGAAGAAACGATCGAAATTGCCCGCAAAATAGGAACATTTGATATTTCAATACTGCCTTATGATGACTGCTGCACTCTTTTTCTTCCGCCGAACCCCAACACAAGATCAAAGGTCTATAATCTGGAAAAAGAAGAATCTAAACTGGATTATCAGAAAATAGTTGAAAAAGCTGTTGAAACGGTAGAGATAATTGATTTATAATTCTCTATGCACAACCGTAGCTGATGCCTGAGCCGTCGGAGTAACGGTCACCTCGCAGATCTGGACATGCGCCGGTAAGCTTGCGGAATAAAAAACGATGTCGGCGATATCTTCCGGTGTTAGTGCTTTAATATTCTGATAAACCTTCTTAGCCCTTTCTTTATCTCCATGAAATCTTACCAGACTAAAATTTGTCTCAACCATACCCGGCTGAATATTTGTCACCCTGATCGGAGTATCAACTGTATCCATTCTGAGCCCGTCGCTGATAAGTTTTACTGCAGCCTTTACTCCGCAGTAAACAGCTCCATTAGGATAGGCTGCTAACCCCGCTATCGAACCAATATTTATAACATGCCCTTTTTTATTTTTGATCATCAATGGTACAACATTTCTCGAAAGGTACAAAAGCCCTTTAACATTTGAATCTATCATCTCGTCCCAGTCATCAGTGTTCCCTTCTTGAAATTTTTCGAGTCCTAAAGCCCCGCCGGCATTATTGATCAGAACATCTATCTTCTGCCACTTCTTAGGAAGTTCGTCAATTACTGTCTGAACCTTAACCTTATCCCTGACATCAAGCTGATAAGTCAATATTTCAGTATCGTATTTCTTATTGATCTCTTCGGCGACCGTGATAAGCTTATCAACATTTCTTGAACAAAGGATCAGCTTTGCTCCATTTTCCGCAAATTTCTCTGTACAGGCTTTTCCGATTCCGCTGTTCGCTCCGGTAATCAGAATTGTTTTGTTTTTAAACTTTTCCATAAATAATTTCTCCCCACTAATTAATTTCTAAATTTAATCAACACTCTGTTTAAATTCAACATTTTTCTCGTCTGCTTTGCACTAAACAATTAAAAAAACTAATATTAATCATTTACAATTGTGTTTTTTTCATTATATTTATCCTTCGATAATGTTAAAACCGAAGTCGCAAAAGTGAAATTAAAATAGAAAAAAAGTGAAAAATGAGGAGGAGAGTGTTATGAAAAAAATGAAATGGATCATCGTAATCGCGATGTTTCTTGTAAGCGTTTCGTTTTCAATGAATTACGAGACGACAAATGTTAACGGTTACAAAGTAGTTAAAGGCGAAAGAGCTTTTATAGACCTTTCGAAAGTACCGGCTGATTCTTATGAACCGGGAAAACTTACTATCAAGCTGAAAGAAGGTTTCAGTACGAAAAGTCAGGAAAGATTTATAAACCCTTCTTCAAAAGGATATGTCGAAGTCGGTATAGAATCTCTTGACCTGATCAACAAATCGATCGGCGCACAGAAATACGATCGAAAATTCTATTCACTGCTCGAAATACCGGCGGGAACAATTCATTCTGTTGCGAAATTCAGTGACAGACATGCCGCATGGGGTTTTGACCGTGTTTACGAAATCACTTTTGACGCAAATCAGGATGTGATAGCGGCAGTAAGACAATATGCTTCTCAGGAAGGTATTGAGTACGCAGAACCTGTTTACAAAAAGAAACTTAATGCCCCTGTAGATGTCAAAGATGTTACTCAGGAAATTATCGGAGGAACTGCTGCAGACGGTTCTAAATGGGCTCCGAACGATGCGAATTATGCGACTTTACAATGGCATTACAACAATACTGGACAGACAATCGGCGGAGTTGTAGGAGTTGCCGGCGTGGACTGCCACGCTTTAGAAGCTTGGGACATTGAGAAAGGCAACCCGCTATTCATAACTGCTGTAATTGATCAAGGTATTGATTATGATCACCCTGATATAGCCGGAAATATGTGGTCCGGCAGGGGCTGGAATTTCACAGACAACACCGCTACAATTAATCCCGGAGATCACGGATCACATACATCAGCTACTATTTCGGGAGTTACGAACAATACAATCGGAATTGCAGGTCTTGCTGGCGGAGACGGAACGGCCGGGACAGGTTCAAAAGTAATGTCCTGTCAGGTTTTTGACGACACTTCAGGTGGATTCGACCTAGCTTTTATTTGGGCTGCTGACCAAACTGCATCTATTTCCCAAAATAGCTGGAGTTATACTAGCCCCGGAGTTTTTGAGCAGACGGTTCTTGATGCAATTGATTATTTTAACACCAACGGCGGTCAGGATGGTGGTCTTGTTGGGGGTATAACAATTTTTGCAGCAGGTAATGACGGCACCGATGACGATTGGTATCCAGCATATTATGACGGTACCATGGCTGTGGCATCTCACGATAACAAGGGAAAGAAATCATCATTCTCCAACTACGGAACTTGGGTAGAAATAATCGCACCGGGAACGAATGTTTACAGCTGTAATGGTACAGGTGGATACATGGTTATGAGCGGTACTTCTATGGCCTGCCCGCACGTTTCAGGAGCTGCCGCAATGATAGTTGCAAACTCGGAAGGAGTATTGTCGGCTGCAGATCTTAGATATATTCTCTCAACTTCAGTATGGAACATATATGCCGCTCCTTACGAAACAAACACTCTTTATATAGGAAAGCTGGGTACCGGTGCTCTAGATGCTTCAGCAGCATTGATTTTAACTCAGGAATACCTTGGCGGAGTTCCTACGGCAGACAATTTCGCTGCAACAGGTACTTCAACTACTCAAAACAATCTTTCATGGGCGCTTAATGAATTCAACGACAATGTCCTTGTTGCATGGGCGCTTGACGGTAGTCCTATCGGCGACCCCGTAAACCAGACTGTTTATTCGGTAGGCAACACACTGCCCGGCGGCGGAACTGTAATATATTACGGCAACGGTACTTCTTACAACCATACGGGATTGACACCACAAACAACTTATGACTATAAAGTTTGGTCAAGAGCTGCAGCCGAAAGACAGGATAATCAGGATGAGTGGTATCAGGTAGGAACTTATTCTAATGATAAACCTGCTACAGCCACAACTCTAATGGCTCCTTTACCTCCGTCAGCCGCATCACTTGGCTTCGAAAATAGCGGATCTATTCCTCTAGGTTGGACACAGGAAGGCAACTGGACTTTTGTTACGACAGCAACAAGGCCGACAGCTCCTTCAGAAGGTTCATACTTCGCTTACTTCAGCACAGTTAGTTCAACAAAAAAGATTGTAACTCCGAGATTTGACCTTACTACTCATACGGGAGTGTCAATAAATTTTGATTATTTCGTAGGTGGTCGTAAAGTGGGACCGACAACATATACTGACATCCTGAAAGTGTATTATAAAACCAGTTTAGCCGGTTCATGGGTTCAGCTAGGAAGCACTTATACCGGAACCACAACCAATAGCACATGGATGAATGGAAACCTGACTATCAGCGATGCAGTCAGAACCAATGATTTCTATTTTGCATTCGAAGCTATAGAAGCAGCAACGATCGGTTACGGGGTCAGTGTTGATGACATAGTTATTAACGGAACTGCTGCTGGTGTTCCGGGCGTTCCTACTCTGATTTCACCTGCAAATGCAAGTTCAAATTCTGACCTGACACCAACATTCGACTGGAACGATGTGTCAGGAGCTACTTCATACACTATTCAGATAGATGATGCAGCCGCTTTCACATCGGTTAATTACACAAATTCTCCAGCAACAAGCACTTATACACCAGGCGCAAATTTACCGGTTGGAACATGGTACTGGAGAGTACTTGCTACTAATACTTACGGATCAAGTTCATATACTTCAGGCTGGTCTGTAGTTCTCGGTAATCCGCCGGCAACACCTACGCTCGCTTTACCTACAAACGGAAGTTTAACAACCGATCTGACACCTACATTCGACTGGAATGATGTGTCAGGTGCTACTTCATACACTATTCAGATTGACAATGATGTTGCCTTCGGATCCGTTGATTACACGAATTCTCCTACAACAAGCACATATACTCCAGCCGCTAACTTGGCTGTTGGCACATGGTACTGGAGAGTATTGGCGACTAACGCGTTCGGATCAAGCACATACACTTCAGGCTGGTCAGTAATTCTTGGCTCAGCTCCGGCTGCACCTGCTTTGGCTGCTCCGACTGATGCCTCTACATTGTATATCCTGAAACCTGTTTTTGACTGGAATGATGTGTCAGGGGCAACTTCTTACACTATTCAGGTTGATAACAACTCGGATTTCAGCTCAGCCGAGATCAATCAGTCGCCGACAGCTAGTACATATACTCCGGCAGCAGACTTGGCTCTCGGAACTTATTACTGGAAAGTGCTTTCGACAAACAGTTTCGGTTCAAGCGTTTACAGCGGAACATGGTCTGTTATTCTAGCTCCGCTTACGGCTCCGATCAATGTTATTACAGGCGTTTCAGGAACTGACCTAACTGTTTCCTGGGATGCCGTTGCAGGAGCTACGACATACGATGTTTATTCTGCAACTGAGCCTTACGGCACTTATACATTAGTTACTAATGTTGCTACTAACTCATATGTTACAACCACTGCATCAGCAAGACTGTTCTGGTATGTTGTAGCTAAAAACTAACCAAAAGAATCCTTTAAACAAAAAAGTCCCGGTTTTTCGGGACTTTTTTGTTTTTATTGTGGCTTTTTAAATTAAAATAATTTATTTTGTGATATATAACTACGATCAGGTGTTTTCCGCATGAATGATTTCCAAAATAAATATCCTTCCGAGCATCTGCTTAAGATAATACAAAGCTCTCATGATGCATTTATTGTTTCCGATCACGATTTGAAAATAGTTTATTCTAATAAAACTGCTCAGCATATTTTTGGTTACACAGAGAAAGAAATGGAAGGACTGAGCATTCTTGAACTTATGCCTGAAGGCAGAAAGAAAAATTATACCTACGACATTGAATCCACCCTGAAAGGTGATATTGTTACAAATGTAAATACCCATATTGACTTATTCGGTCAAAGAAAAAACGGAAAAGCATTTCCTATTGAACTGACATACACTAATTACAATTTTGAAAATAAAAACTATTTTGTCTCCCAGATAAGAGACATTTCCGAAAAAAAAGACCGTGAAAAAGAACTGAGTACATTAACAACAGCTTTAAGAGTAATGACCGAAGTTAACAGACTTCTCGTTGATTCAAACAACGAAGTAAATTATCTGAATAAAATCTGCAGTATTATCACCGAAACAGGGAGATTTCCAAGGTCTTCTGTATCTCTTGTTAAAGATACTTCAGACGGGGACAAAATAATCTGTAATTTAGCGCACTCGGGATATCAAAAGGTATGCCCGCCTCAAGAATTCCTTTTATCAGGACTACATCCGGAAAGCCTGACAGCTATTGTCGTTAAAGAAAAAAGAACAGAAATTTGCAATAATATTATAGGCAGAAATTTGTGGAAATACTGGGTGGATGATCCTTGCAAAATCGAATTCGAGTCAACCATTGCAGTCCCTATAATAATTAACAGCGATGTTGGAGGCATCCTAAGAGTTTTTTCAAAGGAACCGTTTTATTTTTCTGAAGATAAAGTCCGGTTGCTTGAAGAACTGGCTAAGGATATTTCTCACGGAATTACTTTTATCAGGACCAAACTTGCACACAATGACACGTTAAAAGCATTTGAAGAATCTGAAAGGAAATACAAAGACCTCTTTAATTCTAATAACGATGCAATAGTTATCGTTGACGCTGAAAGCGGAATTATACTTGACGCTAACCTGAAAAGTGAAGACCTGCTTAAAGTTCCTTTAGAGAAAATAATCGGTACTCACTATACAGAATTTATTATTGAAGGCTACGAAGAGCGGTATCGTGACATAATTAAAGCAAATATAGAAAAAGAGATAAGTTTCACAGACGAGTTTTATTTGAAAACTAGAAGCAGCAGGGGAAAAGCGATACCTATACAGGTTAGTTCCAGCTTGGCAACAATTAGCGGACGAAAGATCCTGCAATCTATTTTCAGAGACATCTCTCAGAGCAAATTCCAGGAAGAAAATATGCGCACGGTACAGAAAATGGAAGCTCTCGGAACTCTGTCTGGCGGAATAGCACATGATATAAATAATATTCTCTCCCCGGTTATCGGGTTTACACAACTGGCAATTCTTGAGTTTGAAGATAAAGAGAAGCAAAATAATTATCTTAATGAAGTTCTTACTGCGGCTAATAGAGCTAAAGAGCTGGTCAGCCAGATCCTGACTTTCTGCAGAAAAAGCGAATCCGAAAAAAAACAGCACAAGATCCAAAGCATAATGAGAGAAGTAATAAAGCTGATCTCTATATCACTCCCGCCTAATGTTGAACTGCAGGCGGTGATTGATGACAGCTGCGAACCGATCCTGTGCGATCCTGTGCAAATATATCAGGTGGTAATAAATCTCTGCACCAATGCCTATCAGGCTATGAAGGATACCGGAGGGGTTTTAAAAGTCTGTCTGGTTAGAAAAGGTTCTCCCGAAATAAAAATAGAACAATCCGAAAAACTGACGTTCGACAATTATATATGCCTGATTGTTTCAGACACTGGCTGCGGAATGACAAAAACAACATTTAACAGGATCTTTGAACCTTATTTCACTACAAAACCCAAAGAAGAGGGTACCGGGCTTGGTCTTTCAGTAGTTTCGGGTATTGTTAAGGAGCATGGTGGTGAAATTTATGTGAGAACCTACCCGAAAGAGGGCACATATTTTAAAATTTCTTTTCCGACAGTCAGCTTTTTTACGGAAAATAAAGAGTTTATACACGGAGCACCTGTTGAATCCAAATTTCTGAATATTCTAGTTGTTGACGATGAACTTCAGATAACATTTATGCTCAAACACATGCTTGGAGAACTCGGATATTCAAGCGAAACATATAACGACCCTGAATCGGCTTATAATGCTTTTAAAAATGATCCGTTAAAATATGACATGGTAATTACAGATCAGACAATGCCGAAGCTATTGGGAACGGAGTTATCCCGTTATATTTTAAAAATAAGGCCTGAGATGCCGATAATACTAAATACAGGTTATAGTCCTGTCGCATCAAGAAGCGAAGCAAAAAAGATCGGAATAAAAGAATTCATGATGAAGCCTATTACGATTTCAGAACTTTCACTTACGATTGAAAGAGCTCTGAAAAAAATATAGAATAATTGAAAATTAAAATAGAAGGAACAAATATGAACGAAAAAATCAGAAAAGAGATCACGAAAAACATTGACAAGCTCATAACCAAAAAAGCTGAGTATGTCGATGTCAGGCTGGTGACGGACGACAATTCCGAATCGATCATGCTCTACGACGGGAATCTGGAAGACAATGATACTACATTTGAAAACGGTATTGGAGTCAGAACTCTTTACAAAGGTGCGTGGGGATTTGCAGCAACCAGCAACCTCTCAAAACTTCAGGAATGCTTCGAACTCTCGTTCCTAAACGCTAAGGCAGCGTCTGAGCTTGTAAATGTTCCGCTATCAATGGGAAAGCAGAAAGGTCATACTGGCTCATATAAGTCTCCGATAAAAAAGGATCCTTTTACTGTCAGCCTGAAAGAAAAGATCGATTTTTTAAAGAAGATCGATGAAAAACTAAAAGATAAATGGATATCTAAAAGATACATCGCCGCAACATTTCAGAAAAAGAACCAGTTCTTCTTCAACAGCGAAGGAACTTTTATTGACCGCCAGCTTACCGATATTTTCGCTTCTATGATGGTAATGGGGATCGACAACGAAGGTCAGATGCAGAGAAGAAGCCATGAATTGTTTACGAACGGCGGAGGAACAAGAGGCTGGGAAATGCTGATTGATCCTAAACTTTTCAGTTCGCATTCAAAGAGAATCAAAGACGAACTTTCTGCCCTTCTGAAGGCTGAATCTCTGGATTACAAAAAAAGATCCGTTATCCTTCTTCCGGGTCAGGGCTGGCTTCAGGTTCACGAAACCATCGGGCACCCGCTTGAACTTGACAGGATCTTAGGATATGAACTATCTTATGCGGGAGGATCATTCGTTACTCTGGATTCATTCGGCAAGCTTCAATACGGCAGCAAAAAATTGAATGTCAGCGCCTACGGAGGATTTCCTAATTCACCCGGTTCATTCGGCTTTGATGATGAAGGCAGTCCCGAGAGAGATTATCTGATGATCAATAAAGGAAAGCTGGTTAATTGCCTCACTTCAAGAGCAATGATAAATGAAGCCAATGAAAAAGCCGGAAAAAAGATATTCAAAGAAAGCGGCGGTGCGGCAAGATCTACAGCTTTCTACAGAGCGCCGATCGACAGAATGACAAATGTGAATATTCTGCCAGGAAATGACGGTACGCTTGATGATATTATAAAAAATACTGAAGACGGCATAATCGTTGATAATCCGACTTCATGGTCGATCGGATCGAACAGAGAGCATTTCCATTTCGGCTGCGAAATTGCGTGGGAAGTTAAAAAAGGAAAAAGAACGAAGATTTTAAAAAATCCTACTTATCAGGGCCATACGGTTGAATTCTACAATTCATTATCGGCCGTTGGAGATAAATCCACATGGCAGGTGGGACAGGTTGAGAATTGCGGAAAAGGCGAACCTAATCAGGTTATGGAGCTTGGACATGGCGTACCTGTGATCAAATTTGACAATGTAATAACCGGCGAGAGGAAATAATCATGATAGATAAAAAAATAAAAAATATACTTCATGCAGTAAGAACTGAAGCTGAAAAGAAGAAAGTTAACGCAACTATATCATATCACAGAGAAAAAAGCCATTTGATGCGTATCGGCAATAACTCTGTTTCTTTGAACACTTATGAAGATCTGACAAGGCTGGATGTAAAAGTTACTATCGGAAGAAAAATGGGAACTCACACTCAGATGGGCGAGATATCTTCGGAAGCTTATGCGATGACAGCTCTAAATATTGCGATAGAAAAAACCAAGAATTCAATTGATCTTGATTTTGATCCTATACCCGATTATATTGAAGAAAACTTTTCCGAGAGCGGGCAATACGACAGCAAGCTTGAGACCCTTGACCCTTCATTTAAACAGAAAGCATATTCAAAGATCATAGAAACTTTCGGCTCTGAGTACAATTTCTCGGGATCATGGTCAAGCGGAAGCACGGAAAACTTCGTTGTGACTACAAAAAGCAAATTCGATGCTTATCACCTCTCTTCTGATCAGAATTTCAGCATTGTTCTAAAGCATCCTGAGAAAAAATGGGAACTGATCTCAACTCAGACTGGCTGGAAAAAATCTGATTTCAAAGCTGCTAAAACTATCAGTGAATTCAAAAAACTTCTTTCCGTATATGAGAAAAATAAGGGCTTTAAAGTTAAGCCGGGTAAATTCACTGTAGTTCTTGGGCCTGCGGCTATTGCCGAAGTTCTGGAAATGGCTTTATGGACAGGCTTTTACGGCAGAATTTATGAAGAAAAAAGAGGCTGGACATCAAAAAATAAGATCGGAGATAAAGTTCTGGGAGCTAATATTTCGATAATCGACGATCCGGAGAACAAAGACACCTTCATGTTCGGCTTTGATTTCAGCGGAAAAAAGAGAAAGAAATTCATTATGTGCGACAATGGAAAACTTAAGAACATAATGTATGACTCACAAACTGCGGCAATGTATAAGAAAAAGCCGACGGGACATAATATCGGCGGAATGAGTGTTTCATTACAGACCGGACTTGGAGATTCATCCCTCCTAAAAGCCGTGAAAGATCTTGGAACAGTTCTATATATTCCCGCTCTTCATTATATAAATTTACCAAATCAGAGCAAAGGCATTTTCACTGGAAGTTCGAGGTTTAATGCCGTTCTGGTAAAGAACGGAAAGATAGTAAGCCCTATCTTCTCAACGAGGATCACAGATACTTTCCAGAGCGTTTTCGGGAATGTAAAAATAATTTCGAAAGATTCAGTCTCTGTAAACCTTTCAAACACTTACGGAAGAAGAAGCCCTGTAGCAGCGTCAGTTCCGTCATATATTGTAACTGAAGGGATTAAGATTACCGATTGTGCAGATTCGTTCTAAAATGAGAAGGGCGGTTTAAAACCGCCCTTTCTTTTACTTTACAACAAGATTGACCATCTTACCGGTCTTTGAACTTATAATAATTGTCTTTACAAGCTGTTTACCATCCGTGAACTGCTTAGTTTTTTCGTCTGCAAAAACAAGCTCTTTCACCTGTTCGTCTGAAATATCAACAGGCGCAGTAATGTTCGATCTTACCTTGCCGTTCACCTGAACGGTTATGATCTGGGTATTTTTTACCAGTGCGCTTTCATCGAATTCAGGCCAACTCTCGTTGAAAACAGATCCTTTTTTACCGATGGATTCCCAAAGCTCTTCCGCTATGTGAGGTGTTAAAGGAGCTATCAATATTATTAAATTCCTAATCACTTCATTATAATAAACAGAATTAAACCTTTTTTCATCTCGTCTGTAATCTGTAATCTCGTTGAACAACTCCATCAGCCTTGCAATAGCTGTATTGAAGTAAAAATCGTCAAGATTCCGTGTTACTTCCTTTATTGAAAAATTCAGTCTGTAATTCAATTCCGCGTCAATAACTTTCACACCGGAATCAGTTACGGGTTCTTCTTTTACCATCCTCCATATCTTATTCAGAAATCTGTCAACTCCGGCGATACCGTCATCAGACCAGTCCCCGCCGTCCCTGAAGTTAGTCATGAACATAATGTAAAGCCTGAAAACATCTGTACCGTACTGTCCGACAAAATCGTCAGGAGATACAGCATTCCCTTTTGTCTTTGACATTTTCGCGCCGTCTTTTGTGATCATTCCCTGATGAACCACTTTATAGAACGGTTCATCAAATGTGAGATAACCGAGATCATACAACGCTTTGGTAACGAATCTTGAATATATCATATGCCCGTTCACGTGCTCGGTTCCGCCTATGTATGAATCCACCGGCATCCATTTAGCGAGCTCTTCTTTATCAAATGGCTTATCATTTAATTTGGTATTTACAAATCTTAAAAAATACCAGCTTGAACATACGAAAGTATCCATCGTTTCGGGGTCTCTTTTAGCCGCTTTGCCGCACTTGGGGCATGTTGTATTGATATATGAATCTAAAAGAGAAAGCGGAGCTTTGCCTTTAGGTTTAATATCAATATTTTTATCGAGAGGCAGTAATACCGGAAGATCTTTTTCGGGTACGGGAACGGTTCCGCAGTGATCGCAGTAAATTATCGGGATCGGCACTCCCCAGTATCTTTGTCTTGAGACTGACCAGTCTCTCAATTTATATGTAATATGTCTTTTGCCTGAACCATCTCTCTCCAGCTTGTCTATAACTTTGCTTATACCATCTTTGGAATTCAAGCCCGTGAACTCAGCGGAGGCATACATGATCCCTTCTTCAGTGAAAGCATCTGTCATTTCTTCAGCTTTTAGTATCTGACCTGCAGGCTGAATAACAACTTTAACAGGTATATTGAATTTCTTCGCGAATTCAAAATCCCTCGTATCATGCGCCGGAACGGCCATCACAGCTCCGGTACCGTATGATATCAGTACGTAATCAGATATCCACACTGGTATTTTATCGCCGTTAACCGGATTTATTGCGTATGATCCAGTCCATACACCTGTTTTTTCTTTTACTGTGGATTGCCTGTCTATATCGGATAATGACTTGATCTCTTCCAAATACTTTGAAACATGTTCTTTCTGTTCAGGCGTAGTGATCTTCTCAACCAGCGCGTTTTCCGGAGCCAGAGTACAGTAAGTGACTCCATAAAGTGTATCGGGTCTTGTAGTGAATACATCGAATTTTTCTGCCGAATCAGCTATTTTGAAAGTTACGAGAGCACCTTCAGACCTTCCGATCCAGTTAGTCTGCATCAGTCTTGTTTTATCTGGATAATCCGTTTTTTCAAGATCTTTCAACAGTCTTTCGGCATAAGCTGTAGTTTTGAAATACCAGCTTTTTAAAGGTTTCCTTTCAATAAGCGTATCGCATCTTTCGTGAGTACCGTCAGCATAAACTTCAGAGTTTGCAACTACTGTTGAACATTTTGGACAGTAATTGACCAGCCCGTCAGACTGATATGCCAGCCCGTTATTATATAATGTAATGAACAGCCATTGTGTCCATTTATAATAATCTGGTTCTGAAGTCGCAAGATAATGTTCCCAGTCATACATTCCGCCGATGCCTTTATACTGCTCCGTGAATTTTTCAATATTTAAACTTGTTGCATCTGCAGGGTGCATATTATTCTTAAGCGAATAATTTTCTGTAGGCAGACCGAATGAATCATAACCTATAGGTGAAAGCACATTAAAACCCTTCATTTTCTTAAATCTTGCATGAGCATCAGGCGGTCCGTAGCAGAACCAGTGACCGAGATGAAGCCTGTCCCCTGACGGATAAGGGAACATGCATAACGTATAATATTTCGGCTTATCTGAATTCATATCTATGGTATTGATCTTATTCTTTTCCCAGTATTTTCTCCACTTCTGCTCAATTTCTCTAAACGGGTAGGACATTTTCTTCTCCGATGTTACTTAGTTTTCAAGATGCTAAAAATAAGAATATTTCTTTTTATAGTAAAGTTATTTTAAACAAAAAAAAAGTCCGGAACCAAGTCCGGACTTTTTCTGATTAAGAGATAAAATTACTTGATCAGCATCATTTTCTTGGTCTGATTTACACCAGCTGCTTTTAGATTGTAGTAGTAAACTCCACTGACAAGTCTTGAAGCGTCAAATGATACTTTGTGCGAACCTTTTACCATTTCGCCATTAACCAGGTTAGCGACTTCTCTTCCCATTACATCGTAAACGACCAGTGATACTTTAGAGTCGTTAGCGAGGTTAAAGTTAATAGTTGTTGTCGGGTTGAACGGGTTAGGATAGTTCTGCTGAAGTTCAGTAACCATAGGCACGCCGGATTCGTCTTCTATTCCGGTATAAATACCGTTAAGAACAGCTCTGAACTCCCAGTTGTCATTTGGTATCTGCGCCCAGTCCCAAGAGCTTGTTCCTGCGTTCCATGTACCGTCGTATGATCTTGCATAAGCAGAATCGGCGCTCATAGTCGCTCTTTCCATTGTCATATAAATAGTGTCTCCGGTACCGCTTGGAGCCGCTACTCCGATCCAGAAATCGCCTGAAACATTAAGATCATAAGCTCTCATGTCAACTCTTGTCATAGCCAAACCTTCAGAAGTTACAATGAATGGTGTGACAAGTTCTGTTCCTGGAACCCCTGCGTTATCATCCCATACATGAACTTCCATGTCTCCGGAGATATGTGATGTATCTTGATAATTTCTGAAAAGAATATATGACAATTTTCCGGTCATTATTGTTTTTGACTCGTCGCTTCCGGGTACAGTTACCCTAACAGCTTTAGCTTCTCCGTCAACTATTGTCATATAGTAGTCTACATAGCCTGAGTCATAGATCATGTGATCACCTGCTATGTAGGTATAATACGGACTGTAGTCTTCGTTCATCTGGGCAGATCCGTCCATTGCGTAGATCCTGTATTCTACCTGAGAACCTGCAGCCTGAGCTGGTATAGTAAATTCATAGAAGTTTCCTGTTGTATTCGCCGCAGTTACCGACTGCTCGGCTCCACCGTCAACCGTGTAATACACAATTGCGCTTGCTACACCTGAAAAGTCAATTATTTCTACTGCGTCAGTATAATCACCGAAAACACCTTCATAATATTCAGGCGCGTAAGGATCCGATATAATAGACGGTGCTCCGTGGTCAACATCATAAGTAGTGACTACAAGGTCGTCAATATACATACCGTTGGCATTATAGCCTCCGTCACTTACAAATGAGAATCTGAAAGTTACATTGCTCATTCCTGCAAAAGCGTTCATCGCAATAACTTCCTGATGCCAGCCGACCCCTTCCATGCTGTAAGTCTGTAGTCTGATCCATGTTGTTCCGCCGTCCATCGAACCTTCAAAATACATATAATCAAAATCTTCTTCGATATCGTATTTTGTCCAGAAAGATATCTCAGCTCCGGGATATACTGTCAGATCCATCGGAGTTGCCCACTGAGCGTAAGAATCAACCTCGTCGGCTACATAGTTTCCGCCGGGGCTTTCAGTCAGCGCGTGAGATGCGGAAATATATTCTCCCTCAGCTACTATAGCCCAGTTTCCTGTGAGTGTCCAGTTACCTGCGCCTGATTCGAAATCTTCTATATAGCTGTTCTGTCCTTCCATCCATTTAACTGTAAATACACTGCTGTATGAAACATTATCTTCAACATCTCTCATGCCGAAATAAACCTGTCCGTCCAGCAGTTCAGCAGTTTCTGCAGCTATTGTACCTGTATAGGTATAATCGTGTATCTTTGCCGGATCCATTACAAAAGGAGTCCATGTTGTTCCGCCGTCTTTTGAGAAGAAACCAGAACATGAAGTAATAGCAGATTCGTCGCTGAATGATACTTCCAGATTCATCGGATCATTTACAAATGCCATTGTTCCTTTTACATAGTTAAATACCGGAGCGTCAGTATCCAGAACAAAGTCTATTCTATATTCTGTAGGATCTATATTCACGATTCCGCCGATGTCCGTCATATCAAAAGTGATATAACCGCTGTCAACTGCCGCAAGCTGAGGAATCGTTGCAGTCCAATCTTCGTCTCCGCCTTTAGCTTTTGTGAAAGGCAGATCTACAACTGTAGTTCCTTCGTCAAACGAGTAATGTCCTACTACTGTCTGAACACCTGAAAGATCGTTGACAGTTACAGTTATAGGCATGTCGTTGTTCAGATACGCTCCAACGACCGGATATAATACTTCATTTCCTACAAGGTCAGCTACGACTGGGCCTTCGTAATCATAAAGAACTTCAACGTCATCAATAAACCACTGGTCACTGTAGTCACCCTCATAGTGGAATCCGATGTAAATATCCTGCCCTACATAGTCTTTAAGCGACAGATATAATTTCTCCCAAACATTGTTTGTCGGAACTGCTGAATATATCGGCGTCCATGTTATCATGTCTGTAGAAACACTTACTTCATGGAAAGTATAGTATCCTGTCCAGTAACCGTTTTCCCAGAAAGTAAGCGTAGATGAATTGGTTGCCGGGATACTGATCAGAGGTGTAATTAGCCAGTCGTTCTGAATTCCTGCGTCATCCAAATGAGCTGCCGCATAATTTCCAGAATGTACCTGATGAATTACAGCGTCTGAATCGTCAATGTGGATAAATCCTGCGCCGACATTATCAGTTGACCATCCGACAGGCGGGAAATTCCCTTCAAAACCCTGAGTGTAGAGAGGATTGTCGATCGACCAGCTTAACGAAAACGGAGTTGATTCCGTATAATTACCAAGATCGTCATAAACGAAAATGACTGCAGTACCTTCTGTTCCGTCAACCTGACCCGGTACAGTTCCGGTATATTCAAAATAATTAGCTTTTGCCGGTGTAATGTCAAAGTTGATCCATGTAGTACCATCGTCAACCGTATAAGCTCCGGTAACTGTTGTAATTGAACCTTCATCTGTCATGGCCATAACTAAATTCGCGTCATAATCCATGAAAGCCTTAGTACCGTAGATCGTTCTTACTGAAGGGCCGGTGATATCGATACCGGTGTACTGCTCGAGGGCCACCTCAACTATATACTGAAAAGGATCCCTTGTTACCCATGTTCCGGGGACTCCATAAAAACTGTGGCCTGAAGATCCGTTAGATGACACCGCTATTCTCGGATATGAGTATCCGTCGCCGCCTGAAGTCGGCACATGAACGATGTAAAAGTCGTCGTTAAGTATGATGGGTGCGGTAGGCTGAACTGTACCTCCCCAACCGGTCGCTGCAGTTGTAAAATCCTCTGATTGCCAAAGAACCGTTACTCCGTCCCTTGCATAAATTCTGTATGAAGATGCAATTCCGGCATCCCCGAAATACGCATCAACGCCCCCGAAATTTACAGGATAAGACAATCCGAAATCCTCAACATTAACATACATTGCTCTCAGATAATTTGTTCTGGAATAGGCATACAAATCTGTGCCGCGGTACGAATACCATAGTGTATCTTTGCTGTCATAGTTCGGTCTGACAGCATCCTCTACTTTGCCTCCTACCGGAAACCAGTCAGATGCAAACGCGCCGGCCATTAAAATAGCCAACAGCATTGTTATCATTTTCTTCATTTCTTTGCCTCCATTTAGTTTAACTCTTTCACTCTAAGCATTATTATGTATTTAGTAATTTATACAATAAAACGCCGTAAGTCAAATAAAAAAGCCCGAAAAATCGGGCTTTTTTATTTTATTTTTGGCTAAAACTATTTGATCAGCATCATTTTTTTGGTCTGGTTTAATTCACCGGCTTTTAAGTTATAATAATAAACACCGCTGACGAGTCTTGACGCGTCAAATGATACTTTGTGAGAACCGCTTGCCATGTCTTTATCAACAAGGTTTGCAACTTCTCTACCCATTACATCGTAAACAACAAGTGAAACTTTTGAATCTTTTGCAAGATTGAAGCTTATTGTTGTTGTCGGGTTGAACGGGTTAGGATAGTTCTGTTCAAGTGATGTAGATACTGGAACAATTTCATCGCTTTCGATTCCGTTATAATAACCGATCACGGCTCTAAAATGATAATTAGTAGCAGCAGCTTGCGACCACGACCATCCGCCTACAACAGCAACACCGTCAAAAGATCTGTTATAAGCTGTTCCGGGAGTTTCCATTGTTGTATAAACAATGTCAGTCGTAGCTTCAAATCCTATCCAGAAATCACCTGTAACCACAATGTTATAAGGTCTAAGATCTATTCTGGTCATAGCTGAAGTATTGTCTGGTGTACAGTCTGATTCTACTACGAAAGGCGTAATAATATCTGTACCCGGCACACCGGTGTTGTCGTTCCAAATATGGAACATCATTGGTGCGGAGTAGTGGTCGAGGTCCTGATAATTTCTTATTAGAGCGTAAGCAACCTGCCAAGGTTCCGCGTCAGGAAGACTGATCCTTTCGGCTCTTGCGTCTCCAGCGTCACAAGTTGTATAGAAACTTACAACTCCACCGTCATAAATCTGGTGTTGTCCTGCAAGATACTCATAATAAGGAGAGGGTCCTGAGTTTTTATATACGGTAGTGTCTTCAGCCCAGTATCTGTAGCTTACAAGCTTTCCTGCTTCCTGCTTTGGAATTGTTATCTGGTACAGACTGTCCATAGTGTTGACTGCGGTTACATATTGTTCACCTGCGATACCTTCAACAGTGTAGAACACACCGACTTCATTAACGCCGGTTGCGTCGGTTACAACGATCGTGTCAATATAATCGTCATAAGCACCTTCAAAGAATTCAGGCGCGTAAGGATCTGATACGATCGTCGGGGCACCGTAGTCTTTGTTATAAGACCTTAGCTCGATGTCATCGATATACATACCGTTGTAGTTCAATCCTTCGTCAGCTTTCATCTGGAATCTGAAAGTCACCTGTGATGATCCTGCTACGGCATCAAGAGGTATCTGAACTTTATTCCAGCCTACTCCAACGCCGTTCCATGTTTTAAGCCTGATCCAATTATAACCCCCGTCGTTTGAAACATCGAAGTACATGTAATCAAATCCTGCTTCCAGATCATACTTTACCCAGAAAGAGATCGAAGCGCTGAATACCCCTGACCAATCCATCGGATTAGCCCACATTGCGTAAGAAACTGTGCTATTTGAATAGAAAGCATTAACGCTTTCGGTCAATGAATGCGTTCCTGATATTGAAGGTTCTTCTTCGATTCCCCACAAGCCGTTGACTGTCCAGTTGCTCAAATCGCCTTCAAAATCTTCCTGAACTTCTATTTGCCCGTCGAGCCATTTAACTGTGTACTGCTCAGTAGTAAGCATGTTGCCTGCGGCATCTGTAACTTCAAAATAAACTCTGCCGTTGAAGAAGACTTCCTCATACAGTCCGCCTGCGTTAACAGCTGTATAAGGTATTGTTCCGTTATAAACATACTCATGGATCTTTGATGGAGTTAAAGTGAATTCATACGCTGCTGTTGCATAGTAATCTTTCGAAAAATACCCCTTGCAGCTTGCGATTGCGGATTCTTCAAAGAAAGCGAGCTCAAGATTCATATCGCTGTAAATAAATGTTTCATCACCGATCAAATATTTAATTACAGCAACTTCAGTATCTGCAACAAATTCAATAGGATAATCAGCCGTTTCTGTTGTCAGATCGCCGATATCAACCAAAGTGAAATTTATAGTTCCGGCTGTTTCTGCTGATTGGGCAGGAATAGATCCTGTCCATATTTCTTCTACGCCTTTAGCTTTTGAAAATACTGCGTCGCCAACAGCGCCTCCGATATCATAATGGCCTACAACAGATTTAACGCCTGAAAGGTCCGTAACATTCAGGTTAACAGTCAGAGGATTATTAAGATAAGCTCCGACTAATGGAAGCAATGCTTCATTTCCTTTAATCTGGGCTATCTGCGGTCCTTCGTAATCATAAAGAAGTTCGACATTGTCTATATACCATTGGTGGTTGTAATCGCCTGTGTAGTGGAAGCCTATGTACACAGTCTGACCCGCCCATGCACCAAGAGACATTTTTACAGCCATCCAAACCGCGTCCTGGGTAATTTCGGCCTCCGGGTCATTAGCTATATACGGAGGTTCATATATCTGAGTCCAGTTAACCATGTCGGTTGAAATACTTACTTCGCAAAAAGAATAGTAGAACGACCAGTAAACCGTTTGCCAGAAAGAGAATGTGCATGCATTATCCGCAGGCAGCGTCAGAGGAGGAGTGATCAGCCAGTCGTCCTGAGTACCGCTGTCATCCCAGTGGACAGCAGAATAGACTCCTTCGTAAACGAATCCGCCGTCAGCAAGATCGCCCCTTGTGAAGCCGGCGCCGACAGTATCCAGCGTCCATCCGTCCGGCGGGAATACGGGTCCTTCAAAACCTTCTTCGAACATCGGAATATCCATCGACCATAATATTGGGTATTCAGCTGACCATGCGGAATTCGCCTGATCGTCTGTCAGATTGAATCTTACAAGTCCTGCAGTTCCGCCTGCCTGACCGGGGATAGTCCCTGTAAAAGTGTAAACTCCTTTTACGGATTGTGTCATAGCGAAATCGACCCAGCCGGCGCCGATGTTGTACTGAGCCTGCATGGGTGATACAACCGCGTTTTGCTCGTGAACAGTAATCTCAAGATCCATATCTCTGAGCATAAATACTTCAGTACCGCTTAGTTCTCTCAAAGTCGGAGCAAGCACATCTGTTCCTGCATAAGGAGAGAGCTGAACATAAGCGAACATTTCGTAATAGTCAGTTCCGTCCGTGAAAGGTTTCCAAGAGCCGTCATTCTGTTTAAGGTAAGAATGAGTAGATGCCGGATCGGCACCAAGTTCTACTCCGCTGAAAACTCTCGGATATCCTGCTCCGTCGGGAACGACGGCAACCCAGAAATCATCCTGGATCATTAGAGGTGTATCCAAAAATACATCATTGTCTAAGGCAATAGAAACTATCGGGTCCGACTGCCACAATAATGTTGATCCGTCTTTGTCATAGATTTTGTAGCTGAATGTATAGCCCGCATCCTCATCATCAAGATAAACACTTACGCCGTGAATGTTCATCGGATAGGACAAAGTGTCAAAATCAACTAAATCGTAGTAAGTTGCTCTTTCTTTAGCGATCGGGTTCCAGATATACCCGCTTGTACCTTCTGAATAACTGATCCATGCGGTGTCTTTACTGGCGTTATGGTGTGTTTTTAAATCGGTCACAAGTTCTTTTTTTGTGTACCAATCTGCAGCAAATAAGCCTGTTGCGAGAATAGCTAAGGCCAACAGCAACAATTTTTTCATGTTTCCTCCCAAATAATTTTCGTTAGTTATTTCAATCTGCTTCAATATGACAAAGCACTCCCGCGCATATTCTCGGGGTGTTAAAGAATTTAACTATATAAAGTTGTTATGTCAAACAAAAAAAAAATGTTTTTTATTATTCAAAAACGGAATTCGGATCAAGGCCGTTCTTAAGCTTTTTATAGATATCATTCTCCGCAAACTGCCGGGTTTGTTGAGTAACATTTTCCAGTTCTTCGAATTTGAAATAATTGACTTCAGAAGGCAGCAGTCTTATCATCAATGATGTGACTATTCCGAACTTTCCAGAACTGCCCGTCATAAATTTTACAAGATCGTAGCCCGCAACATTTTTTAGAGTTTTACACCCGAATTTCATTAAAGTACCGTCCGGGGCATAGAATTCTATTCCCGTGAAATAGCTTGAAACTGACGAATCCGGCTTTAACGAACAAAATATACCTCCTGCCGTCCTTTTAGCTCCTATACTTTCAGCAGCGATCGGAAAATAAAGTTCCTGTCCGGCGAGACTTGAAAATACCTGCTTCCAGATACATCCGGCCTGAAGCTCGACGAACATATTGCTTCTGTCAATTTCAATTATCTTATTTAAACGCTGGGTTGAAAGAAAGACCGTATTATCCGGAGGCCTGAACCCGGAACCGAAGGTTGTTCCGCTGCCGATCGGTATCAGCTTTATACCGAACCTGTTCGATATCTTTATTATCGATCCTAAGGTATTCATGTCATCAGGGAAAATGATGAACGAATCGCCGACAGCCTCGTAATTTTTGTGTTCAAGTATCGATATGAGCTTATTTTTATTCTGTCCTGATATCATTTTATTTTTCGGAGAAGATTTCTTATATCCGAAAATTTTGTCTTGATCTCTGAGTACCTTTCCTTAGAAATGTGTACCTCAGGACGGTTCGAATCTTCAACAGCTTTTTTAAAATCGTCGAAACCCTCGTCAGGTTTCCAGTTCTGTAGCTGAATTCTTGCATCCCTGATCGATCTTTTATCATCTTTAAGCAATGTCTTTATTTTAAAGATCGTCTGGATATCGCATATATCGAACTTACGCTTGGATGTACCCGTTCTTTTTGAAGGTTTAAGCATCTGGAACTGTTTTTCCCAGTACCTGATTGTGGATGGATTAATATTGAGCAAAGAGGAAACTTCCCCTATTGTGTAATACAGCCTCTCTTTAATTAAGTCCAAGTTTATTCTCCAAATCTTAACGGATTGCTCACTTAACTATTGCAATATATGTACTCGGGTCTCGAATGTCAATATTTCTTTTAGCTTTTTTGCCCTGAAAACCCTTTCGCCAGCCGGTAAATCTTTTCCGCTGATCCGGATATGCCGCCAAGTTCGGTCACTTTCATTGTATTTAAAGCTAATGAATCCCTTAGTGGTCTTAGGTTATTGATAAAAATAAGCAGATCCGCCAGCTCATTTTCTCCGGGTTCGCAGATCCTGCCCACATTGAACTTTTGGCAGTAAAAACCGATATCGCCGACATTTGTTGAAATAACTGGAGTTCCCGCCTGCATAGCTTCCCAGAAAACGACAGGCATGCTCTCGCTTCTTGAGCTTATTACAAGATAATCTGAAACCGAAAGGCGCTCGGATATTTCAGCCGCGCTCTTTTCTCCCAGAAAATTGATCTTTTTTATAAAATCGTTTTTTACAACTTCACCTTCAAGCTCTTTCTTTAGTGACCCATCTCCGATAATATTTAATTCAAAATCCATTATTCCTGAAATTTTAAGAGCGGAAATAAGCATGTCCGGCCCTTTTATTTTTTCAAGTCTTCCGATGAAAAGCAGTTTTAATTTATCTGATCTTTCATAAATTTTTTCCGATTTAGGAAGTGTTCTGCCTGTGTATAGCAGTTCAGCCTGATAATTCATAAGATTCTTTATTTCGTTCTGATGGTTTATGCTGTTTGAAAAGATATTGCCTGTTCTTGAAAGTATAAATTTTATTGCGTGCCTGAAAAAAGTTTTCTTGGCATAAACGCTGATATCTGATCCCAATGCCCATACGGCGGAATTTTCCTTTTTTGAAAATGATAATGACCATAATCCTGCTGGAATAACCCAGCATGAAAGGACAAAGTCGTAGTTTTTCTGTTTTAAAGCTTTTCTGTATGCCTTTCTCCCGTTACAAATTAGAGAAAGAACTGATAAAATATCCTTGAAAGATGATAATTTCAGCTTTGCAAACCTTTCATTGCCGCCCCTCCAGCAAAAATATTCTATACTTGCTCCGCTTTCCGATAAAAACTTTTCATCATGCTTTCTGTTCATTTTTTGTGTAATAACTGAAACCTCCGCACCTGACGAAGTAAGGTGTTTTGAGAGATCAATAAGAAAATTTCCCGGAATATCCGCCGGATCTGAAGGAAAGCAGTGTGTGAGTATTAATATCCTGGGTTTATTGCCCGTCATTTTTCTGTCTGTCGATCCTGCTTTTTAAATTTTCAAGATCAGCTCTGAGGGTTACTACCAGCTCTGCAATAAATCCTGTAACGAATAATTGAACTCCGGCAATTATCAGAGTTGTGAATAGAGTGAAAAGAGGTCTGATCTGCGTTTGAGTAAAAAAGTAATAGAAAGCAAGATAGATAAGTCCGAGGATACCTGTACTTGCGGCGAGCGCGCCTATAAGCGAAAAGAACTGCATTGGTTTTTTGCCGAAAACCATATTGAATTTGACTACAAGTACATCTATCAGCGAAATCGGGAACCTCATCAGTCCGAACTTTGACTTTCCATATTTTCTGGGATGCCACTTTGTTTGAACCTCGGTTATCCTGTACCCTTTATTTGCGGCCATCATCACTATGAACCTGTGCCAGTCCGAACGAAGTTCAAGATCGTCGATCACGCATTTTCTGAATCCTTTGATCCAGTTCATGTCGTGGACATCAACATCAAAAAGCCTTCGTGACACCTTGTTGTAGATTCTCGAAGCGAGCATTTTTCCGTCTTTTCTGCCCTGCCGCCAGCCTGTTACAAGATCGTAACCTTCTTTCAGCTTATTCAAAAGCAGAGGTATGTCTTCCTCAGGATCACTTTCAAGATCGCCGGGAAGAAATAAAACAAAATCGCCCCTGCAGTTGGGAAAACCAGTCCTCATAGCTTCAGTCAGACCCATATTTCTTCTGTGGTAGAAGGGACGGATGAAATCATATTTTTTCAAGCCGTCGGCTATTTTGGCTTTTGTATCGTCGGTAGAGCCGTCATCCACGATAATGACTTCATAAGTATTTAAGCTGTCGCCATTAATTATTTTCTGCATCTTTTCGAACAGTGAAGGTATATTCTCCGCTTCGTTATATGCGGGAATAAAGACAGACACCAGGTTTTTAGATTTTTCCATCAGCTTTCCGGATTTTTGCTGATAAGTTAACGATAAAATGAACATAAATCAATATGTGAAATAGATAATAATATGAACAATAACATTGTTTTTCACTAAATTACATAATATATTTACAACAATTTTAAGTAAACGGAGGTATTTTTAAAATGAGAAAAATGATACTGCTGCTGAGCGCCGTCTGCCTTTTCGGACTATATTCAGCAGGCATAAAGATCAAAGATGCAGGCTTGACAGAAAACAAGCTTTCGTCTGTCAGTTCATACGGTTTTGATATGGAATTCAGTCTGGCGGATATCGAATATTCGAATATTACAACAGAAAAAGGCGAATTTGTTCAGATCAGCTTTGACAGATCGAAATTTTCAAATACGGTCGGTACGCCAAAACTGCCCGTTCTAAGAGAACTGATCGAACTTCCCGCTTCTTCAACTCCGAAAATTGAAATTCTTTCAGTTGTGGAAAAAGAATTGAATCTCGGAGATTTCGGGATCTCGAATAGAATTATTCCTGCTCAGCCGAGCTACTCAAAATCAACTCCCCCGAGTGAAATTAAATTTATAATCAATGACAGTTCCTATGAAATAAACAGCTATTCGCAAGAAAACATTGCCAAAATCACCAAAAGCGGTAATATGAGAGGGTCGGATGTTGGGGTTCTTGAGATCCGTCCTGTGTCCTATAACCCCGTAAGGAATTCGGTAAAAATTATAACTGACCTCAAGATCAGAGTTAATTTCACTTCTGTTAAATCGGATCCTGAAATGACAAAAGCGGCACACTACTCTCCGTTTTTTGATAATCAGTTCTCTAAGTTCATCAATTACCTTCCTTCAACTTCAAAAGCCGATCTGACCCGATATCCTGTAACATATCTCATAGTAGCGAACGAGATCCTGACCGGAAATGCCAAACTTCAGGAATTTATTGACTGGAAAACAGAGAAAGGCTTTAATGTTATAACACAGTTCTTTCCTTCTACAGCAACTACAGCCACTATTGACACATGGATAGAGAACCAGTATGCGAATTTAAGCCCCAAACCGACATTTCTTCTGATAATCGGAGATCAGGCGGGGACTTATGTAATACCTACCGAACAGAACCCGCCATTGGGATCTGCAGGATCTGTCAGCGTATCGGATCTGCTCTACAGCGTAATAGGAGCAACCTCATCTACGAATAGAATACCTTCAATATATGTCGGAAGGTTTTCGATCAACAATCTGACCGATCTTGATGCGCAGATCAATAAAACTTTATGGTACGAAAAATACCAGTTCGATACCGGATTGAACCCGGGACAGGATTTTACATACCTTTCAAGAGTGATGGGCGTTTCAGGTGTTGATGCAAGCTATGCGGCTGTTTACGGCAACCCGCAGATCCGTTATGGAATGAGCTATTACTTTAACGATAATTACAGAATACCGCTTGACGGTTCAGGCGTGAACATAACCGGAATACCTTACTATTATCCTGCTTCCGCAGGATCTACAGTAGATGCAGCTGTAGTAGCGGAAGTATCAACAGGCGTAGCTTTTTATAACTATACCGCGCACGGATACAACGGCGGTTTTGCCGATCCGGCTTTCACGATCTCCAATGTTGACAACCTAACTAATACAAATGAGTATGCGCTGATTGTCGGGAATTGCTGCCTGACCGGTTCTTTCAGAGACACTGAGTGTTTTGGGGAATCTTGGCTGAATGCGCCTAATAAAGGAGCGGTTGGTTTTATCGGAGCTTCAATGTCAACCTACTGGGACGAAGATCTTGCTATGGGCATTGGAGAAGTTGTTACCGGGGATATAACTCCCGCCTATACTCCGGACAGTTTCGGAATGTACGACGGCGTTATGAGAATGAGATTCCCGACCCAGGGAGCTGTAAGATTTTCGGGACTGATGGCTGTTGAAGAGCTCGGTTCGTCATTCACAAGCGCTTACTGGTCTTCTTATCACATGTTCGGCGACCCGTCAGTTATGATTTATCTGGGAATACCTCTTGATAATACTATAAGCCACAACCCCGTTCTTGTTCCGGGTGAAACTTTCTTTACTGTTCAGGCAAAAAAGGGATCTTATGTAGCTATATCAGACGATGACGGGGTTCTGCACGGCGCCGCTGTAGCGGATGAATTCGGCTATGCAGTTGTAACTATCGATCCTTTTACGAACGGTTATGCCCACATTGCGGTCACCTGCCAGTTTAAAAAGCCTTATTTCGCATCAGTTCCTGTCGAAGCTTTGGACGGGCCTTACCTTCTTGTTAACGATTATGATCTGAGCACGATCGCGGCAGCCGGATCGGGAAATATAGACTTGGAATTAAAAAATATTGGAATATCAACATCGCAGGGGGTTTCCGTTTCATTGTCGTCAGAAAATTCATTTATAACTTTTAGCGACTTCAGTGAAAGTTACGGAAATATCACTGCAGGCGACTCATTACTAAAAGCCGATGCTTTCGCTTATACAGTTTCTCCGGCCACCCCGGATGGAGAGAAGATCCGGATAAATCTGACCATTAACGACACATCTAAGAAAACATATTACAGTTACATTAATTTTGTCGCAGAGGCTCCGACGCTTGAGTATTCCTATTTTTATGAAGGAGATGTGATAAATCCCGGTGATACAAAAGAAATTACATTTACCATAAACAACACTGGAAGCGCCAACTTGTCATCAATAACTGCGGCTTTATCTGAGCTTTCAGGAGGTGATGTAACTATATCTTCACCACAGACGGCTCCCCTTATTGCCTCGGGAAGTTCCATTGACCTTACATTTACGGTAAATTTCGATCCGTCAATCCCTAACGGTACCGGGCTCGATTTCAGTCTTGATATTTCTGCCGTGAACGGCTTTACAGATTCATACCTGCTGGATATTAATGTGGGAATGACTGAAGACTATGAAACCGGCGATTTTGCAAACAACCCGTGGTACTTCGACGGTGATGCAGACTGGACTATTGACAATACCGTTTTCTACTCCGGTCTTTATTCTTCAAAATCCGGCATTATCACAGACTATCAGCGTTCAGAAATGTGCATTAACTTTAATTTTTATGAAGATGGTACGATCAGTTTTTACAAAAAAACATCCTCTGAATCCGGTTATGATAAACTCTATTTCTCTATTGACGGCGTTCAAATGGGCAACTGGAGCGGTGAACTTGGATGGGGATATCATTCTTATCCTGTAACCGCAGGCGTTCACAAATTTATATGGATGTACTCAAAAGATTCAAGTCTTGGTATTGGACTTGACTGCGCCTGGGTTGATAACATACTTGCAACAAATGCTTCTTCAGGGATCGAAGATGAAGAAACATCCGTACCGGGAAAACCTGCCCTCTATCAGAATTATCCTAACCCGTTTAACCCGGTTACAACTATCAGGTTTTCAGTTCCTGAAACCCAGGATGTTAAACTTAGAGTGTTCAACTCTAACGGTCAAATGGTTAAGGATCTGATAAATAATAAAGTGGCAAGAGGTGTTCATTCGGTAAGCTTTAATGCCGAGAACCTTAACAGCGGAATATACTTTTACACGCTGGAAGCTCCGGGAAACAAATTCACACGAAAAATGCTTCTGATCAAATAAAAAAAAGCCCCGTTCATTCGGGGCTTTTTCATTTCTGTACCTAAAAACAACTATTTTACGATTATGGATTTTGGCGATTCTTTAGTAGCGTTTTTCGCTACGATGTAAAAGAACATCTTAGTTGCCGTAGGTGTGTATGTATATTCGCTAGTCGTTACATTTGTAAGGAACGCAAATGTTCCGTAAGGAGTTGCTGAAGAATATACATCATAGCTTGTAGCATCCGCAGAATTATCCCAGTTCACATACACATTCCCGCCTACGATCGATGTCGTAACATTCGCCGGAACTGCCGGTGTAACCGGTCCTCCTGCTGCTACTGTAAACACAACCGGGATCGTAAAAGGTGAATCTTCAGGATCGGAACAGGTAACAAGAATATTTGCATTATAAGTTCCTTCCGCAAGACCAGTTGCGTCAAAAGTCAGGTTGAAGTCTTTATTAGTTCCCGTAGGGATCGTTCCGACTTCGGTAGGTTCACCCCATGAATTTACCTGATCGAACAGTAACCATCTGTAAGCCTGATCATCGGAGTAAACTTTAATATCATCCAATCTTTCAATTGAGTGGGTTCCAGCTACGAAAGTACTTACTGCCGTAAATCTTAATTGTGTATTCGCTGCATGTACAGGCAATTCGATTTTTTCTGTACCTACACCACTTTCTTGAAATGTCCAAAGAACTACCCATGATGTTCCGTTAAAATATTCAGCTTTAAGAGACGACCCTGTCTGATAAGCTGTACCATATCTGAATTCCAACCATAGTCTGTCACCTACGCCTATTGTATTGAAAGCTGCGGATGTCATTACGCTTGTCGCCTTGTCTTTAGCGTCTGCGCACATAGTACCGCCGTTCCATGTTCCTCCGACTTCAGCTACCCAATTTGTATTGGTATAGACTATCCCTGACTCAAAGTTGTTTGAATGCCAAATACTTCCCGCTGCCGCGGTTCCGTCGTAATCAATTGAGAAACTGTAATTTATGGGACCTGCTCCATTACTTACAATATTGAATGAATCATATACGGAAGTATCGGGTGCTGTTGTCGGGCTGAATGATGAATCTGAAAGAATGGCATTTCCCGGAGCAGGCATTTCGTTTATAGCTAATCTGATCGCTGCTTCTAAATTTGCCTGAGTAAAACCATAAGTATTGTAATAAACTTTATAATTCGCACCAACAACTGCGAAATTAGGAACATAACCTGTACCAAAACCGCCGAACTGATTGTAAACATTTACATCAATAGGATAGTTTTGTCCTGGCCAGTTCTCTGTGCATATCCAGTACGATTTATCTGCATAAATTCCACCGTTCGCGGTCCCTCCCGGACCGAATTCGTTCGTCCACATTCCCTGTATCACCGGCGCCGCCGCTGTACAGCTGGGTCAGCTGGTAGTTCCCCAGAAAATCATGACAGGCTTACACTTTGAACCGATCATATTGAACAGATTGTCCGATTGTCCCGTGTAAGGGGCTGGCCCTGTAATATTCCATGCGATATTGTCGCTGGATTGCACTGTACTTCCAACTGTATATACCGCGAACGAAGCCATCGCGCATACCAGAAGAAGCATTAACATCATTTTTCTCATTTTCCCTCCCTTTTACTTTTTGTAATCAGCCGAAATGAGTTTGGCAGACGGTTCCGGCCGATCATTTTAACATTATCATTTTCCTCATATACGAACTTTCTTTTGTTTCAAGTTTATAAAAGTAAATCCCGCTTGTCAGGTCTGAACCGTCAAAATCGTAAGTGTGATTTCCTTTTTGAAGCGTGCCATCAAAAACACTCTTAACTAATTCTCCCTTGTGGTTGTAAACTGCAAGCATTGTCATTGAATTTTCCGGCAGGCTGAAACTGATCTTTGTTGTCGGATTAAACGGGTTCGGATAATTCTGGTAAAGAGTTATCTCTTTTGGCGTATTTACTGAGTACCCGATCCCGCTAGGTGATTCAACTCTGATATCATCAAGCGCCATCTCGTAACCGTCGCTGTATTCATATACGAATGCAATTCTAATGGTTTTCCCAACATAATCTGCCATTGATAGTGAAATCTCTGTATCATAAGCATTGTCAGGCGAAGCAGCGTCCCAGTCAAGAATACTTGTCCAGCCTTTTGTTCCGTCATCAACAAGTACATGAAATTTAGTTTCGTATGAACTGCTCGAATACCACACCCAGAATTTTAAGTTGTAGTCATCATAATCCAGTTGCATTTGCGGCATAATAAGCCAGTTGAAATCTGGAGCCCAGAATTTAATTAAAGCTGAACTAGCCCCGGAACGAATATAATCTGCTCCGTAGTTAGTTGTAAATGCATCATTCAGCTGCCACTTCGGCGATGAGGGAGGATCTATCAGATTAGCACCGTTCAAACCGCCATCAGCAGCAGTATTATATTTAATTTCCCAAAAAGGAGGCGGAAAAACAGAAGTTTCAAATCCGTTCTCCAAATATGCAAAAGATGTCGGGTCGTAACTGACAACATTGAATTCGTCAGTAGCGGTATTTTCACCGGAAATCGCCTGAACAGAAATAAGTGACTCTGACATGTCCCCGCATGCTCCCTGAATTGTTAAAATACTGCCTGTTATGCTTGCAGTCACAGCATCAGGATTCGTATTCCCGGTGACAGAAAAAGTCATCGTATTCCCTTCAGCCTCAGTAAATACACCGTTCAAGTCAATATCCTCATTAAAAGTGCTTGTATAATTTTTGTCACTTATAGAGTTTGCAACATAGATCGGCCTGTAGAATTCATCTATCGCAAGATTTAGTGCGGTCACAAAACGAGCTAATAAATCATCAATTGTTTCTGGGAGTATTTGTGTCGAATCAAAATACACTTTGTTATTTAAACCGATAATCGCAAGTGTCGGAGTATATCCGGTAGCAAAGCCGGATGTTAAAGCCACACTGTAAAGGTTTGTATCATATGGATATGTCATCGGTACAGGGTTAAAATCAGAACTCCAGTTGTATGTTGCGATCCAATAGGACCTGTCCGCATATGCTCCGCCCGATCCTGTCGCACCCGGTTTGTATGATTCCAGCCATAAAGGTTCTAGTAGAGACGCCGCCTCATGACAGCTGATTCAACCAGCTCCGCCCCAAAAAATAACTACGACCTTGTCATTACTTGCGATCTCATCAAAAATATTCGATGAATATCCAAAATTGTCTGTCCAAGACAAATTGTGTTCCGGTAAAACAGTTTGTCCCGGCAAATACGGACTTTGCGCGTACGACACCACCATAAAAACCAATACCAGCATTATTACTCTTCTGAGCATTTACATACCTCCGCTATTTTTCGTGATTTACATAGATTTTTCATTACCTACTGTTTTTGATATATACCATTATAATATTACACAAAAATTTTAAAATTGCAACAACTTTTTTATATAAATAATAAAAGAGGTCCGTGCGAACCTCTTTTATCTTCATACCTAAAATAACTTATAAAAATTATTCTTTAGTAGGAACTGATATTGTTTTCGGTGATTCTTTTGTGCTGTTCTTGGCTACAATATAGAAGAACATCCTTGTAGCTGTCGGTGTATATGTATATTCACTTACTGTTACATTTGTAAGTAGCGTAAATGTTCCGTAAGGCGTTGCCGAAGAATACACATCATAGCTCGTTGCATCAGCTGAATTATCCCAATTCACATAAACATTTCCGCTCACGATCGAGGTTGTAATGTTTGCCGGAACGGCCGGTATAACAGTTCCCGAAGTTACTGTGTAGGTCCATGTGCTGGAATATGATCCGCTTGCGGAAGTTACCTTTACTTTCCAGTAATATGTTCCTGCGCTCAGAGCTTTTGAAGGAACAGTGTATGAGTTTGTCGTAGGAGCAAAGCTGATCTCGGGAGAACTGAAATCAGAATTATTATCAACAAGAAGATCATAGGAAGTAGCTCCGGTTACGGCATTCCAGCTGAATGTTGGAGTCTGGTTCGCCGCTGAACTACCGTTAGTAGGGCTTACAAGCACTGGCGCAGGTGGAGTAACAGGTGTAGTTTGTGTATAAAATTCAATGTAATCAACCCACGCCTGATCCGTTCCGCCTACAGTAGCTTCGTCTTTGGAATATTCAAATTTAAAAGTGTGATTTCCCGAAGTCCCAACAGTAAAAGATGATTGCGACCATGGAATTGTTCCGCTCCAATTACCTACTGCAATCCCGTCAATATACAGCGTAAGATAATCAAAATTAGCCTCGCTTGAAACTTTTTTCCAGAATCTAATCTCTCCTGCATTTGTATAATTTACAGTAGTCGTTATGGAGCTTTTTCCAAGATCCTTTAATGTTCCAGTTTGAGCACAATATGTCCCTTGTTGAGGCAATGTTGTAGCTACTGTCCAGTTCCTTGACCCGCTTCCGGTGTTTGCGAGTGTCCAAGTAAATGTACCTGTAAAATTTCCGTCCTCAAAATTTTCGATCGTTCCGTCAGCCGGGTTTGAAACACTGACAGAAAACTCATCAACAGCTGAAATATTATTAGGGTCAGTTCCTTTAATTTGAACTGTAACACTTCCCGGATTATAAGAGCTGGCAATAAGAGTTAATATTTCTCCGTTAATTGTGGCTGATACGATTGACGGATCCGAAACCAGTTCAACAGTCTTAGTGATTGGAGAAGCACCAATTAGCGATGCAAAAACATTTGTCAAATCAATCTGCTCTGTTGCTCCGAGCTGATACAGCTTATCCGGTATCGGATAATCAACATAAGTATCCTGATCAGGGAAAGAATCTATTGCATCCCTCATTGCTTTCCAGAAATTTGTTCCGTCATAATAGGGTCCGCCGCTGCTATCGTAATAAACCCTGTTTTTAAAACCTATGATCACATAGGTTGGAGTTCCGCCGATATAAAATCCGCTGGCCCCGATATCCTCATACAAACCACCCGGATCAGTAACATGTACCGGATAATTCTGTCCTGACCAGTTTTCTGTTCCTACCCAATAAGCTTTACCGGCGTAATCTCCAGTCGCATCGGGTCCGAAAGTATTTGTCCATTCTTGAATCAGTAAGGGCGCACCGAGCCCACAGTAACTTCACCACAGCTGCCCCATAAAAAGAAAGACCGCTTTCTTTTCTGATATTTTTGTAAAGATGTTAGAAGACTGGCCTACTTCCGGGTGACCTGTTGGACCTTCGATAGTCCAACTGAGATTATCGATAGGCAACACAGTATCTCCTACATTGTACTGAGCCCATGATGCTGATATTGATATCAGAAGCACAAGCGCCATCATAATTTTTTTCATTTTCCCTCCCTTTTGTTATTGACTGGAAACAACCGGAATGAGTTTGGCAGACAGTTCCGATCGTTATTTTAACATTATCATCTTTCTTATTAATGAATTATTCTTTGTTTTAAGACCGTAGAAATAAATTCCGCTTGCCAGATCGCTGCCGTTAAAATCATAGCTGTGATCTCCTTTTTCAAGCTTGCCCTCATATAGACGGCTTACAAGCTCTCCTTTTTGATTAAATACAGAAAGGCTGACCTCAGACGGCTCAGTAAGGCTGAAACTTATTTTCGTGCTTGGATTAAACGGGTTAGGGTAGTTCTGGTAAAGCGCTACATCTTCCGGGGCAATCGAGCTTTCAATTCCTGTCATCCTTCCACCCTCAAGAGTAATGTAGTCAACCCATGCACAGTCGCTGTAGGATGTAGCTGAAGCGTCTTTCTGATATGACCATTTGAAAATATGCGCTCCGGCTTCAACATCGAACGATATAGCCTGCCATGACGTTTGTCCGCTGATCTTCTTTTTCTCTACATTATCAATATAGAACTTTAGATTGTCATAAATAAGTTCTGATGATGCTTTTGCCTTAAACAATATCTTTCCTGCCGTCGGATAATCGGTTTCCATTAACATTTCAGCCTTCTGATTATCTGAAATATCGTTCGATCTTGCGCTATAACTTCCTTCGTAAAAAACTGTATTATCTATCGACCATCCCGTATTGCCTGAAAACTCCCAGTTCATATTTGTAAAATCACCTGTTTCGAAATCCTCGATATTATAATTCGAGGGATCGTAAACCGAAATTTTGAACTCGTCAGTTGCCGAAAATTCTCCTGCGGTCCCTTTTAAAATGACCACAGTTGACCCGTCTTCAAAACCGCTTGCAGTGACCGTCAAAATATTTTCCGCTACCGTGACGGCAGCAACAGAGGAGGTTGAATTACTTTCCACCGTTACGGTAACGGTATTATCATTTACATCTTTAAAAACATTTGACACATCGATCTGAGTTGTCTGTCCGAAAAGAAAAATTTTATCCGGCACAGGACTTTCTATAAAAACACCTTCCGCCACCATTTCATCGATAGCAAGCTGAAGCGCGCTTTCCCAATTCGTGTAGTTATTGTCGTAATATACCTTATTCTGAAATCCTACTATTATAAAAAGCGGAACATACCCGTTGGAAAAACCGCCCATTTTATTATAGACGGAAGTGTCTTTCGGGTAATTCTGATCTGTCCAGTTTTCTGTGCAAAGCCAATAAGATTTTCCCGCATACTCACCCGTAGCTTCAGGTCCGTAAATTGCCGTCCATCTCTGCTGTAATACCGGCGCCGCCGCTTCACAGCCGGATCAACCGTAACCGCCGAAGAATATCATAACAGGTTTGCCTTTCATTACCTCTGTGAAAATATTCGAGGAATACCCGAAATTGTCAGTCCAACTGATATTATCTGCCGAACTTACCGTGTCTCCAATGTTGTAAACAGAAAACAGAGCTGTTGACATGCTGACAAGTAGTATTATCGCTATGTTTCTCATTTGATACCTTTCATTTTTAATACATAGGTTTTTCTTTACATAGTGACATTATATATATAAAAAAGGAGTTTCGCAACTCCTTTTTTTATTTTTTTATTGAATGATTGACTGTTTATTTTTTTATATCGCGGGCAGTTTCAGCAATCTTTATAAAATCCTCTTTTTTTAATGACGCGCCGCCTATCAGACCGCCGTCAATATTTTTTTGGAAAAGAAGCTCTTTTGCGTTCTGCACATTCAAAGATCCGCCGTAAATGATCCTCGTTGATGCCGCACACTTATCGCCGTAAAGTTTTCCGAGAATGCTTCTTATAAAACAATGCATTTCTTCTGCCTGTGCCGGAGTAGCATTTTTTCCTGTGCCGATTGCCCAGACAGGCTCATAAGCAATAACTATATTGAAATAATCATTCATCTCAATATTCTTTAAAGCTTTTTCTACTTGAGCTTTAACCACATCGTTCTCGATCCCGGCTTCTCTCTGCTCAAGCTTTTCACCTACGCAGATTACCGGTATCAGCCCTTCCTTCATCACGGCTTTGATCTTTTTATTTACCGTTTCATCGGTCTCTCCAAAGTGCTGTCTTCTTTCGCTGTGACCGATAATGCAGTATTTTGCTCCTGAAAGCTTAAGCATCTTAGCTGAAACTTCCCCTGTAAAAGCGCCTGAAGATTCCCAGAATACATCCTGAGACCCGATATCGATATGAGTTTTCTTAAGTTCGTTGTAAACCGGATAGATTGAGTTGAATACCGGGGCTACCATTATTTCAACTTCGTCATCGTTAAATAATAATTTTTTCAGCTCTTTAGCGAATTTGGCAGATTCCCTCGGGGATTTATTCAGTTTCCAGTTTCCGGCGATCAGAAAATTTCTTTTAGGATTGAAACCTTTTTGTGTCAGACAGGAAATACCCGGAAGTTTTTTGCCTTCCATATACTCCATTGCGGCTCCACCTCCGGTTGAAACATGCGAATATCTATCGTCAAGCCCGGCGATCTTTACGGCTGCGGCTGTATCGCCACCCCCGATTATCGAGATCAGACCGTTCTTCTGTGTGTAATCTGCTATTATCTGCGCTATCTGGAAAGTTTCTTTCGCAAAATTCTCGAATTCAAAAACCGACATCGGGCCATTCCAGATCACAGTTTTACAATCTGAAAGCTCATCCTTATAATTCTGAACGGTTTTCGGGCCTATTCCCATTGCGATCCAGTCTTTTTCCTGTTTATCGGTAGCGCAATATTTTAATTCAGTTTCATTCTTGAATTCTTTTCCGCACAGCATATCTAGAGGCAGTAGTATCTTTGTTCCTTTTTTCTCTGCCTTTTTAAGTATTTCTTTTGCGACATCAATTTTATCAGCCTCTACTAATGATTTTCCGACTTCCACGCCTTTTGCCAACAGCATAGTATTGGCTATCCCGCCGCCTATAAAAATCTTGTCTGAAATGTCAATCAGCTTCATAATCACATCTATTTTGCTTGATATCTTATTTCCTGCCAAGATCGTCGCGAGAGGTCTTTTAGGTCCTTTCATTGCGCCGCCGATAAACTCTATCTCGTTTTTGAGGAGATATCCTGACGCGACTTTATCAAAATACTTAGCTATGATCGCAACTGAAGCATGCGCTCTGTGGCATACCCCGAAAGCATCAGATATATAAATCTCTCCGAGTTCAGCCAGTTTTGCGGCAAACTCCTCGTCGCCGGCTTCTTCTTCAGGATGAAATCTTAAATTTTCAAGAAGCACAACTTCGCTGTCTTTCATATTGTCCACGATCGCTTTAACTTCATCGCCTATACAGTCCGGAGCGAGAGTTACATGCTTTTTTATCAGCTCACTGAGCCTTTCCGCTATGGGTTTCAGGCTCATTTCAGGAACGACTTTGCCGTCAGGCCTCCCCAGATGAGACATAAGTATCAGTTTTCCACCTTCCTTTATTATTTTCTTAATAGTGGGCAGAGCATCAACTATCCTTTTATCGTCCCTTATTTTCAGTTCTTTATCCTGCGGCACATTAAAATCGCATCTTACGAGAACTTTTTTCCCTTTCAGCTCAAGTGAATCGATGGTCAGAGTGTTCATTTTATTCTCCGTTATTTCAATTTATTCAAATCCTGAACTCTCAATATAACAATTTAAACACCTGTTTCAAAAAAAATATTTATAATTAATTTATTTTGTTTTTTATGCTTTTTTTAAATAGATTAGAATAAATTAATGTTTGATGCGTTTACTAAACAGGAAACTAATTGAGAGCATCTGTGGAAGACGGGACTGAATTAAAAGATAGCGAGCTTATTAAAAAATATGTTTCCACAAGGAACTCAAAATATTTTTCCGGACTCATTGAAAAATACGACAAAAAACTGTTCAATTACATAATAAAAAGGATCGGAGATCCGGAAAAAGCGAAAGATGTTTATCAGACGGTCTGGCTGAAAGTTGCGTCAAACCTGAACGGTTACAAAGAGGAGAACAAATTTTCGAATTACCTCTTTTTTATCGCAACCAATGCCTGTTTCGATCACCTTCGAGAACTAAAGAAGAGCAATGAAAACATCTATCGGCCGGTCATGCGAAATGGAGAAGAAGGTGAAGAGAGGGATTTCATCGAGAACCTGCCTTCTGAAACTAATGATCCCGAAAAAGAAAATGAATCCAGAGAGGAAAGGGAAATGATCACAAGCTCTTTGAACGAATTGCCCGACGAACAGAAAGATGTGATCCTTTTAAGATCAAATGGACTCACATTCAGAGAGATCGCAGAAATGAAGCAGATCTCGATCAACAGCGTACTGAGCAGATACAGATATGGTGTTGATAAAATTAAATACAGTATCGCAGGAGGCAAATAAAATGAACTGTGAAAATTATAAAGAAATTATACCCGAGTATATTTCGGGAGAACTCGATAAAAACCTGATTGACAGTTTTGAAAAACATATTTCGACTTGTGATAATTGCAGAAAGGAAGTTGCCGCAGGAAAAAATATATTAAAAAACATTTCGGCTGAAGATTTCGAACTGCCTTTAGACCTGAATATGTCTATAATTGAGAAGCTTCCGAAAAAACAATTTATATTTAAAAGGCCTTATTTTGCCTATTCCGCAGCCGCATCTGTTATACTCATGATAATTGCAAGCATTGCTTTGAATTTTGACAAACCTCAGATATCAGCCACAGCGTCTTATCTAAAAATCGATTCGCTAAAATCTCGATCAGCAGCAGCCGATTATACGACATACGCTTATATAGACGAGGATTTTGAGAATATGGTAGCTTATGACGCGGCTTTATATGAAAATGATAAATGGTCTTCAGACAATTCTGAAATATTCTCTTCTGACGACGAGCTTGTTAATGACCTGATAACTCTTGAAGAGATCGAATCTTACGACGACTATCTGACATCCCTTTAGTAAATATTTTATGTAAATTAAAGTTACTTTAACTATTTATTTTTTATATAAGGTTCCTTATATTGTAGTCCGGTTTTAAAAGATTAAAAAATAACCGGAAAGTTCAATAAAAAAGGGAGCTTAAATTGGAGAAACTTTTTAAAGACTTTAAGGCCTGTGCGTCTAAAGAAGCCTGGATGGAGGAAGTTTTAAAGGATCTTAAGGGAAAACCGTATGACAGGATATGGTGGAAAACCTACGAAGGTTTCGAACTTGAACCCTATTATAAAGGTTTCGAGATCGAAAACATAGAAGTAAAGGATGATTTCCCGGGTAAATTTCCTTATCTGAGAAGCAACAAACCTTCAAAAAAAGGGAATTTTTGGACGATCAGACAGGAAATATCTAACCGAGATCCGAAGAAAGCCGCTGAGATGATAGCTGAAGCCATTAAAGGCGGAGCTGAAGGGATCGATCTTAAACTGAACTGCGGGCTGACAAAACTTTTAAAATCCGTAAACAATTCTAAAACAGCGGTAAATATTGAAGCCGGCATTGAATCTGCTGAAGTATACGATATCATAAAAGACCTGCTGAACGCAAAGTCAAAGGGTTCTATAGACAACGATCCGTTAAAAGAACTTGCACTTAACGGAGAATTCACTAAAGGTAAGAAAAAAAGATTTGAAGAAATGAAACATGTTTTTGACGCATGCAAAGATATGCCTGATTTTAAGGGGCTTGTTATTTCTAACGGACACTTTCATGATTCCGGAGCGACCATTGTACAAAAAATAGCTTACCTGCTGTCAACGGCTGTTTTTTACAAGGAAAAGATCGCAAAGAATATGACTTTCAGCGAATTTACGAAAAATATCGGCGTATCCCACTCTGTGGGTCAGTATTATCTTCTTGAGATCGCCGGGCTGAGAGCGCTACGAATGTTATGGTCAAATCTGGCTATGGCATATGATAAAAAAGGTACGAACCCTCCGGTTGACATACACGCAAGGACCGGACTTTTCAATAAGACCGTTTTTGATCCGCATGTAAATATGCTGAGAACTACGACCGAAGCCATGTCGGCGATAATCGGAGGCTGCAATTCGCTCACCGTACTGCCTTATGACGTATGCATCGGCGAACCTGATCTGTTTTCATCAAGGATTGCACGCAATACACAGCTTATACTGAAAGAAGAAGCCCATCTTGATAAATTCATTGATCCTTCCGAAGGATCATATTATATAGTAAAAGCAACCGACCTTATAGCTAAAGAGGCCTGGAAGCTGTTCCAGAAGATAGAGTCTGAGGGCGGGATCTTTGAATCGTTGAAGAGAGGAGACATCCAGAAAGAGCTTGAGGAACTGAAAGCTAAAAGATTATCAAATTTTTCTATGAGAAAAGATAACCTTGTCGGAACGAACCATGTTCCGAATCCTTCCGAAGTATCGGCCTGCCGCAGCAAAGAAGGAACCGGATTTGAGCAGAAAGCCGGTGTTTTTTCAGGCGAAATGAGCAAAAAGTCGGATGTGAAAATAGCGAAAATAAAGCCTTACAGGCTCTCAGAAGAATTCGAAAAACACAGAAAACTGACTGAAAAATACAACAGTGAAAATAATAAAAAAGTAACAGCCTTCATGGCAACTATCGGTAACCTGACAATGAGAAAAGCAAGAGCTTCGTTCTCATCGGCCTACCTTGCGGCCGGAGGGTTCAATATTATCGACAACAACGGTTTCAAAGACGCTGACGAAGCTGTAAAAGAGGCTTTTAAATCGAAGTCTGAAATAATCGTGATCTGTTCCAGCGACGAGGAATATCCCTCTGTCGCGCCTGAGATCGCTTCAAAGATCAAAAGCGTCAATCCCGGCGTATTCGTTATACTTGCAGGCTATCCGACAGAGATCGTCGAAAGTCTGAAAAAATCCGGAGTGGATGAATTCATTCATATGAAATCCGATTCGATCGCGACGATAAAGAAAATTCAGACAAGGCTCGGAATCATAAAGTAAAATCAAATAACAGGTGATAAAATGAAACCCGATTTTTCAAAAATAGATTATGATCAGTCGCTGAAAAAAGCCGTGAAAGGCAAAAAAAGTTCAGCAAAAAAACCTTATGAATCTCCTGAACAGATACTGATAGATCCGTTCTATACAAAAAATGAGATCGAAAAAATTGAGTTTACCGATTATGACGCCGGCGTAACGCCGTACCTGAGAGGACCTTTTTCGACTATGGGCGCAACAGCCCCGTGGACGGTCAGGCAGTATGCAGGTTTTTCAACCGCTGAGGAGTCAAATGCGTTCTACAGAAGAAATCTTGCTGCAGGTCAGAAAGGCCTTTCAGTAGCGTTCGACCTCGCTACACACAGAGGCTATGACTCTGACCACCCCAGAGTAAAAGGAGATGTCGGAAAAGCGGGAGTAGCCATCGATTCCGTGCTCGACATGAAAATTCTTTTCGATCAGATCCCCTTAAATAAAATGTCTGTTTCTATGACAATGAACGGAGCGGTCCTTCCCGTCATGGCATTTTATATAGTTACTGCGATTGAGCAGGGCGCGAAGCTTGAAGACCTGTCGGGAACGATCCAGAATGACATTCTTAAGGAGTTCATGGTCAGGAACACTTACATTTACCCTCCAAAACCATCCATGAAGATAATTTCGGACATTTTCGAATATACTTCGCAGAAAATGCCTAAATTCAACTCTATATCCATCTCTGGTTATCACATTCAGGAAGCCGGAGCTACTGCTGATATAGAGCTTGCATATACCCTTGCCGACGGACTTGAATATCTTAGAGCCGGAGTTGAAGCGGGTCTTGATATTGACGCATTCGCACCGAGGCTTTCATTTTTCTGGGGTGTCGGAATGAATCATTATATGGAGATCGCCAAAATGAGAGCGGGCAGGCTTCTTTGGGCAAAAATAGTCGATCAGTTCAATCCTAAAAATCCAAAATCCTTGAAACTAAAAACACATTCACAGACTTCGGGATGGAGCCTTACCGAACAGGATCCTTTCAATAATGTGGCAAGAACATGCTCCGAAGCCCTTGCAGCCGCTTTCGGGCACACTTCGTCCCTACATACGAACGCGCTTGATGAAGCAATAGCCCTTCCTACAGATTTTTCTGCACGAATAGCAAGAAATACTCAGATCTACCTTCAGGAAGAAACCGGAATAACAAAAGCGGTTGACCCCTGGGGCGGATCCTATTTCATTGAGAAATTGACACAGGAACTGGTCGAAAAAGCATGGTCGCACATACAGGAAGTGGAAAAGCTCGGCGGAATGGCGAAAGCTATAGAAAGCGGGTTGCCGAAAATGAGGATCGAGGAAGCGGCGGCGCGTAAACAGGCGAAAATAGATACCAAAGAAGATGTGATAGTCGGAGTAAATAAGTACAGACTGGCTAAACAGGATCCGATCGATGTACTCGAAGTTGACAATACCGCTGTTAGAATTTCACAGATAAAAAGACTTGAAAAATTAAAAGCTGAAAGAGACTCTCAGTCTGTTAAAAAAGCGCTCGAAGCAATTTCAGAATGCGCAAAAACAGGAAAAGGCAATCTTCTCGAGCTCAGTGTTGAAGCCGCAAAAGTTAGAGCCACCCTGGGTGAGATATCCGATGCCTGCGAAAAACATTTCGGAAGACATAAGGCGGTAGTAAAAATGATCTCTGGCGTATATTCCGGCGTAGCAAAGAGCAATTCTACATTCGATAAAGCTCAAAAACTTGTTACTGAATTTGAAAAACTTGAAGGAAGAAGACCGAGGATCATGGTCTCTAAAATGGGTCAGGACGGTCACGACAGAGGAGCCAAAGTAATAGCGACAAGTTTCGCCGATCTCGGTTTTGATGTTGATATGGGTCCGTTATTCCAGACCCCTGAAGAATCGGCAAAAGAAGCTGTCGAGAACGATGTTCACATCTTAGGCGTTTCGTCTCTTGCCGCCGGACACAAGACGCTTGTTCCGGATGTTATAGCGGAACTCAAAAAACTCGGCAGAGAAGACATAATGATAATCGTCGGCGGAGTTATACCGGTACAGGATTACGATTTCTTATACAAAGCCGGTGCCGCGGCGATTTTCGGACCGGGAACAGTGATAGCGGATTCTGCGATTAAGATACTTGAAATGCTGATTAAAAAGATCAAACAGGACAGAGCTTAAACTTTAAAGGGCGGTGTTCCGCCCTTTTTTTAAGAACAAGATTATGAAAAGAGACGGCGAAGAATCAACAGCTAAAATAACAGGAGCTACTTTTAAAAGGATACTTGTGTTTTTCAAAGGACACACGAAAGCTCTCATTTTCGCTACGCTGACAGTTGTTCTCGGCGTATCCTTAAACGCCGCTCTGCCGCTGGTTTTTAGAGAAATGATAGACAAGGCTATCCCTGAAGCAACTAAGTCCGGAATGCTTGAAAAAGTTCTCGTTTTTGCAATTGCATACCTGTCCATTTTGATACTTCTCGGAGCCATACAGTACTTCCAGCAGCTTGTGATCGGTTATATGGGAATAGATATTGTAAACAATATTAAGAGGGTACTGCTCAAACATATTCTTACACTCTCAATATCATTTTTTGACAAACATGGAACGGGAAGACTTATAAGCAGGATAGAATCAGACTCCCAGAAACTTTACATGATGTTCTCGTCGATAGGGCTCTCACTTCTCGGCGGATTTCTGAATATTATAATTGCCGTGAGCATAATGCTGTTCACGAATGTAAAACTTACGCTGATCGTTCTTTCAATTTCACCTGTTTATCTTCTGGGCGCATACATAGTTTTTAGCAAAATGAGACCGATGTTCAGAAAAGACAGGGAATTATATTCCAGGATAATCGGATTCTTGAGTGAACATATCAAAGCTATACCTCTTTTAAGAAATCTTAACAACCTCGACTGGTCCATCGGTAAATTCGACAAGGTTAACCAGGATAAAAGATGGTATGAATTCAAAATATCGATCATGGAACAGAGCGTCTGGTTCGTAATGATGCTTTGCCCGCAGGTTGTGATCTATCTTATACTTTATAACAGCATTGACTGGATAAAAGCGGGAACCATCTCCATCGGTACAGTCTGGATGTTCATTCAGTATATACACCTTGCCGTACAGCCTCTTGTTATGATCTCCGAACAGATAAGGGAACTTCAGAGAGCGTTCGGAGCCGGAGACAAGATCTTTGAAATACTTGATACGGAACCTGAAGTTAAAGAAACTGACAGGCCGGTTAAAGTTGACGGATTCATGCACAGGATCGAGTTTAAGAATGTTTCTTTCCATTATGAAAGCGAAAAGCCTGTTCTAAAAAATATAAGTTTCACGATCGAAAAAGGTTCTTCTGTGGCTATAGTAGGCGCCACAGGCTCCGGAAAAACAACGATCATCTCTCTTCTGACAAGATTCTATGATCCGGTCGAAGGAAGCATTACGATCGACGGAGTTGATCTGCGTGATATGGACATGAAAGAATTAAGGTCAATGATGAGCCTTGTGCTTCAGGATATTTTTCTGTTCCCGGGCGACATTATGGACAATCTGAGAGTATTAAGAAAAGATATTCCGGAAGAAAAAGTGATCGAAGCGTCAAAAAAAATGGGTATATACAATTATTTGTCTGATTTCCCTCAGGGATTTAAAACCGTACTCTCGGAGGACGGAGGCAATCTGTCTTTCGGCGAAAGGCAGCTTCTATCATTCTCAAGAGCGCTTACATTTGAACCTGAGATCCTGATAATGGATGAAGCCACAAGCTCGATAGACCCTTATACTGAAGCTGAAATACAGAGAAGCATGGAAAAACTTTTAAAGGGAAGGACTTCTATCATAATCGCTCACAGGCTGTCAACAATCGAAGAAGCGGATAAGATAATCGTGCTTGACAGGGGCGAGCTTGTCGAGCAGGGCAGTCACGACGAACTGATAAACTTAAAAGGTCTGTACGCGAACCTTTACTGGACGCAGACAGGCATAGCAAAAAAGGATTAAACGGAAGGTAAATGTTAGAGTATTTTAAATGGTTCTGGCAGTTCTGGAAACAGACAAAATTGAAACTGTTCTTCGTTCTAATGGTAAGCGCCGTTTCGATATTTGCCAAAACCGCATTCCCGATATTTCTTAAATACATAGTTGATATGTTCGGCACAGATTATGATAAAGTTGAAGCTTATCATCTCGTTCTTCTTTACCTTTTTGCGGCATTCTTCCATGAATTCATCTCCGTATTTTTGCCTAATTTCAGGGCATTTATGAACTTACAGTTCACAGTGATGGTCAGAAATAAATATTTTACTAATTTTACAAAGAAAAACCTCCACTTTTTCAAGAAATTCCGGACAGGCGACCTTCTGACAAGGCTGACTGACGATATAGACGGCGCTTGGGACAGAATATCGTGGTATTCCTGCTCAGGTGTTATGCGTCCGATAGAAGCGATCCTGATACTTGCTTTTACATTAAGCGTAATGTTCTATTATTCTGTACCTTTGACATTCTATACCTTTATACCCTTACCGTTCTTAGTGCTGATATTATCTAAGACCGAACACAAGATGGTAAAATTCACAATGCAGAAGCAGAAAGCTATCTCAGACTGCAATAACGTGCTCGAATCATGTTTCTCTGGAATCAGGGTGATCAAAACCACCTTAAGCGAGGAAGATCAGATTGCCAAATTCGATGAAGTACTGGCTATAAGGGTTAAAAAAGAAAAGAGATTTTTAAAGATTAATCTCGTGATACAATTTTTCTCAATGCTTGTTAACAATGCCGGAATCATAATCGTTATCTTTGTCGGCAGCTACTATGTCGTTAAAGGTAATATTACCCTGGGAACGCTGCTTCTTTTTATAATATACCTGCAGAGAATGGTCGAACCGATATGGACAATCAGCTGGTTCTACGCATCGTCAAAACAGGTCTTCCGTTATGTGGACAGGCTTGAAGAAACTGACATTCCCGAATTCGATTATCCTGAAAATTCAGGTGATAAGAAAACTGTTTCGGATTTCGAAAATTTAAAGTTAGAGAATTTATCGTTCAGATTTGACGATTCTGAAAAAGATATTTTAAGCAATATCTCATTTGATCTTAAAAAAGGTGAAAGCCTCGCGATAGTCGGGCCGCTCGGAAGCGGAAAGTCAACGCTTCTTGAATTGATAGCCGGAAATCTTATAACTGACAAAGGCAATATATTTATTAACGGAGAACCTTTAAATAAGATTTCTCACGCTTCTCTAGCTTCTATTATCGGCTACATTAAACAGGAAAATGTTCTATTTTCCGAATCGATCAGGGATAACCTGGAACTCGGGGACAAGTTTACAGAAGCTGAAATAAATAAAAGTCTGGACACTGCAATAATGACCGAAGAAATGAAAACATTCCCTAAAGGGCTCGATACGGTTCTCGGACAGAAAGGTTTGAGTCTGTCGGGCGGTCAGAAGCAGAGGGTTTCCATAGCAAGAACGCTGATCAGAAAACCGAAACTTCTTTTAATGGACGACTGTACTGCAGCAATGGACGCGAATACCGAAAAAACATTCTGGGATAATTTTAGAAATAATCTGCCCGACACAAGCTGCATTATAGTGACTCACAGGCTTGCTACGGCTTCACACGCAGATAAAGTTTTAGTAATTGACGACAATACTGTCAAAGAATTCGATACGGTTAATAACCTCAAAAAGCCGGGAACTCTTTTCATGAAGATCATGACCGGAGATCTGGATCATGATGTTCTCGAGGAAGTCAGCCTCAGAAATAAAGTATAGTTAATTTATTTGTTTATTCGGATATATCGGGATGAAGTTCGATCCAGATCGCTTTTTTTAATTTCGCATCAGGCTTGGTATAATTATAAAACACTCTATCGTCTTTTAAAAAAAACAGGTGCGTTCTGTCACCTGAATATGCTCCTGTGCTGTTTTTGGAATTAATGATCGCATTTATTGCATATCCGAAAATTGTTTTATCACCGATCTCATAATAAATATAGGCTTTTTTTAATTCGGAGAATTCTATCTTCGCGCTCTCATAATTTTTAAACATATTTTTGAGATTGTCGAGAAGAATTTCCTGGGCCTGTTCCTGAGTAAAATTCCGGCCGTAATCGGCATCTCTCATCATTTGTTCTTTAGAAGGATTAGAAGCGAGAAAACATCCTGAGAAACTTGCCACGGATATTATTACTAAGATCAGCTTTAAAATACTGTTGAATCTCATCTGTGAACCCCGTTGTTTATCACATTATTTTTCATCAGTAAAGTAACAAAAATAAAATTGTATGTCAATTGTTTTACTTTATGTTTTCTCTTTCTTTCGCGCTTATAGTCGACAATGATGATGCTATTAGTCCTGTCGGGATCGCTACAATGGCGAGACCTATCAGTAGAACGCATGAAGTAAATATCCTGCCTCCGGCAGTTATCGGGTACATATCGCCGTATCCCACAGTAGTAAATGTCGTAAGCGCCCACCAAAGACTTTGAGGTATAGAACTGAATTTATCGGGCTGTGCTTCATGTTCAAAATGATAAATACCAACAGCTGAAAAATATAGAAGTATAAAAACAATGAACATGAAAACGAAAAGCTCTGATCTAACCTGAATAAAAGCAAGCTGGAGTTTTTGCAGGGCGGAGCTAAATGTTTTGCTCTTGAAGATCTTAAACAGCCTCATCAGCCTGGCTAGTCTGATAGCCTGAAAATTGAGAAACCCTAAAGAACAAAGTGATGGAAGTATCGATACCAGATCGACTGCACCGTAAAAAGATAGAACATATTTTCTTCTATCCGGTGCCGACCAGACTCTTAATATATATTCAGCAGTGAAAAGCGCAAGAAATGCTTTATCCAGAGTAAAAAACAGTCTCCTATATTCTGAAAGGGAAGGAACAGTATCCAAAGTATATAAAACTATAAATGATAAAACAAACGCCTGAGTAATTATTGCCAGAGCGCCTTTCTCAAAAGACCTGTTCATTTTCTTTTTCATACGCTTTTCTTTATTTGAAAAAACGGGACTTCGTGTCCCGTTTTTTTATAGATCTATTTTATCTGCTCAGCCAGTTCAAAGCCTCTTCTTAGAGCCTGCTCATTAAGCGGGATCAGATCGTGTCTTCTCGCAGGAAGAGTCTTTTTAAGTCCTTTGATCACACCCTCGATACTGATGGCATCGGTCTTCTGGATGAAAGCTCCGAGAAGTATCATTCCCATCATAAGCGGGTTCCCGAGTTTATTTGATTCTTCATAAGCCGGGATCGCAACGCATTTGATATCGGTTCTTTTCGGTCCGTGGTGGATGTTTGTTGATTCCCATATCAATATTCCGCCGG
>Ga0209467_1000354_pt1 | contig 70381 bp, 63 predicted proteins | sample Higcelwee11metaG_FD_187175 | JGI IMG/M metagenome (GOLD analysis project Ga0209467, IMG submission 187175) | Freshwater pond sediment microbial communities from the University of Edinburgh, under environmental carbon perturbations - High... | ecosystem: Environmental > Aquatic > Freshwater >...
GGGAGGGGTCTGGGGAGGGGGAACCCCTTTTGTTCACAAAAGGGGTTCCCCCTCCCCAGTTCCCAGTTCCCAGTTCCCCCCCAAGGAGCCTCCCATGCCTTTACTCCCCTCCCGTCTCTTCGGCATCATCGGGCATCCCCTGGGCCACAGCCTCAGTCCCGCACTACACAACTGGGGTTTCGGGCATTTCGGGCTGCCGGGGGTGTACATGGCCTGGCCGGTGGCGCCGGGCCGGGTTGGGGAGTTCGTGGCGGCGGTGCGGGTGCTGGGGATCGAGGGCGTGTCGGTGACGATCCCGCACAAGGCGGCGGTGATGGAGTATGTGGACGAGGCGACGGATCGGGCGCGAATGGTCGGCGCGGTGAATACGCTTTTCTGGCAGGCCGGGAAATTGTGGGGCGAGAACACGGACGTGGCCGGGTTCGTCGCGCCGCTGCGCGAGTTGGGCGGCCTTCCGGACACGGCCCTGGTGCTTGGCGGCGGCGGCGCGGCCCGGGCGGCGGTGGCGGGGCTAAAGGAGCTTGGCGGGCCTGAGATTTTCGTCAGCAACCGCACGGCGGCCAAGGCCGAGGCCCTGGCCCGGGACTTCGGGGTGGGCTGCGTGGCCTGGGAGACGCGGGCGGACCATGCCGGGGGGCTGGTGGTCAACGCCACGCCGCTTGGCATGCTCGGGGAGAACGCGGGGCGCTCGCCCATGCCCACGGGGAGCGTGGGGGAGGGGGCGGTGGCCTACGATCTGGTCTACAATCCGCATGAGACGGTCTTTTTGCGGGACGCGGCCACGGCCGGGGCCAGGACCGTCCCGGGACTCGAGATGTTTTTCGGGCAGGCGGTTGCGCAGTTTAGGCTGTGGACCGGGTGTGAACTGCCGCGTCAGGAGGGCATGGCGCTTTTGGGTCAGGCCTTGTATGGGAAAGAGGCGTAACCGAGGGCATTTAGTATGGCGGGGGGCGGCATGGGCGGGGAGACGGCGGTCAGAAAGTGCGTGCTGGTGGTGCTGGATGGGCTGGGGGACCGGGCGCATGCCTGCCTGGGAGATCTGACGCCGCTTCAGGCCGCGCATACCCCCAACCTGGACCGGCTGGCGGCGCGTGGCTGCAACGGGCTGTACCACGCCGGGCGCCTGGGGCAGCCGCTGCCGAGTGAAAACGCCCATTTCGCCATGTTCGGCTACGAGGCCTGCGAATTTCCCGGCCGGGGGCCGCTTGAGGCCAGGGGCGCGGGGATAGATGTCTCGCCGGACGAGGTGGCCGTCCTGGCCCATTTTTCCAGCGTGGACGAGCGCGACGGCTGCCTGTATCTGCATCGCGACAAACCCCGGGCCGTGACCGAGGAGCTGGCCTGCGAGCTTTTCGCCGCCGTGTCCTTTTTTGAGAGCCGGGGGGTGCGTTTCCGGCTGGCGCGCGACCGGGGGCTTTTCGGAATACTGGTTTTATCCGGTGCGCCGGGGACGACGGGAACGGTGGGGCCGGATTTTACAGACACCAATCCCATGGTGGACGGGCTGCCCATCCCGGAGGTCCTGCCCCTGTGCGGCGCGGACCCGGCAAGCGAAAATGCGGCCCAGGCGCTCAAGGACTATCTGCTCCACGTCTACCGGACCCTGTCTGAGCATCCGCAAAATATCGAGCGCGCGGCCCGGGGCCTGTGCCCGTTAAACGCCGTTGTCACCCAGCGTCCGGGCCGTCCGGGCAGGCCGGAACCGTTCGCGGCGCGCCACGGCCTTCGCGCCCTGTCCGTGTCGTCGGGCATTATCTATCACGGCCTGTGCGCCTATCTGGGCATGGACGTTGAGAAATGCGCGGACACCGGCGACCCCGGGGCCGATCTGGCCAAGCGCCTGCGCTTTGCCCGGGGGGCGCTTGACCGCTACGACTTCATCCACGTGCATACCAAGACCCCGGACGAGGCCGCGCACACCAAGTCGCCGCAGAAAAAGCGGGAGGTCATCGAAGCGCTCGACGCGGGACTTGGGCAGGTGATGGACATGTTTCTGGACGATCCGGGCGTGATTGTGGCCGTCACCGCCGACCATTCCACGCCGTCGGCCGGGCCGCTCATCCACTGCGGCGAGCCTGTGCCGCTGGTGGTGTGCGGCCCCGGGCAGCGCCGGGACGCGGTGACGCGCTTCGACGAGGTGGCGGCGGCGGCCGGGGCGCTGGGGCATCCGCGCGGCACGGAGCTCATGCGGGTATTGCAAAACGCCATGGACCGGGCGAAGTTGGCAGGCATCCGGGAGACGCCGGAACTCCGGGACTTCTGGCCCGCGCCGTGTACGCCGTTTCGGCTTGTTTGAAAGCGGGAATGTGAACTCCGTAATCTATTTCTGAAATAAGGGCCTTTTCACGGGGCGCGGCGTACGGACAGGGGGAAGGGCATGCACGATCTCGGCGTCATTCACGGCCGTTTCCAGGTGCTGCACAACGACCATCTGGCCTATCTCATGGACGGCGCGTCGCGTTGTCGGCATCTGGTGGTGGGCGTCACCAACCCCGATCCCTTCCTGACCGCGCCGGACGCCACCGACCCCTCCCGATCCGATCCGGCGAACAACCCCCTGACCTATTATCAGCGCCAGCAGGTGGTGCGGGCGGTCTTGGACGAGGCCTTCGCCGGGATCGGCCGCGACCCGCAGAGTTTCACCGTGGTCCCCCTGCCCATCAACCGACCCGAGTTGTACCGGTGCTACGTGCCCATGGACGCAGTGTTTTTTCTGTCCATCTACGACGACTGGGGCCGCCGCAAACGGGAGCTTTTCACGTCGCTTGGGCTTTGCGTGGAGGTACTGCGCGAGGTGGCGCCGCAGGACAAGGGATTAAGCGCCACCGCCGTGCGCGGGCTCATGGTCCGGGGCGAGCCCTGGGAGCATCTGCTGCCTGCGGCGGCGGCCCGGCTCATGCGGGAATGGGACGTGCCCGGCATGCTGCGGCGCAGCGTCTGATCAGGGGGCGGGACTGGCGTTTATCTGCGTCGCCAGCCCGGACAGTCCCTGGGGCGTGTTTTGGTCGGCGCGCCTGCGGCTTGTGCGCGTCCATCCTGTCAGGCTGGGATATGTGCGGGGCCGGACTGCCTGCTGTCGTCATCGGCGGGCGACATCCGTATCAGTCGCACTCTCTGAAGCGTTCTCCTAAAGGGCTGATGCGGAGGGGCGTTCCCGCACCACGATGCATTCGGGGGGGATATGGGCCAGAACCGGATGTTCTTTGTGGACAATATACGGTTGTCCATGATCGTGCTTGTGCTGTTCGACCATGCCGCCGTGACCTACAGCGGGGTGGGGGGCTGGTATTACCGCGATCCGGCCGTCCCTGGGCCGTTTGACGTGCTGATTCTGGTCTTCGGCGAGACGTTGTGCCAGTCTTTTTTCATGGGCGCCCTTTTCGCGTTGGCCGGGTACTATGCGGCGGCGTCGCTTGAACGCAAGGGCGTGCGGGAGTTTGTGGTCGGAAGGCTCGTCCGGTTGGGGGCGCCGACCCTTTTGTATGTGGCGGCGATCAATCCGCTGACCGTCTATTATCTGGCCAACGTCAACGACGCACAGCGCATAAGCGAGCAGGTCAGCTTCGTCGCTTTCTACCGGATCTATGTGACCGGGTTGGGATTTGTGGCCGGTACGGGTCCCATGTGGTTCGCCCTGGCCCTTTTGATCTTCTGCCTGATCTATGCCGCACTAGCGGCCGTCATGCCGCAGCGGCCCGAGACGACGAAACGTCGGCCCCTGACCGCCGGGCTTGTCGTATCCATGATCCTGGTCTGCGCTGCAGGGGCGTTCGCCATCCGTCTGGTCCAGCCGGTGGGGACCACGGTGTGCAACATGCAACTGGGGCATTTCGCCCAGTACATCCTGCTTTTTGTCTTCGGGGCGGCGGCATGGGCTGGCGACTGGCTGCGCACGGCGGATTTCCGCCTGGGCCGGGGCTGCCTTGCGGTCGCCTTGGCCGGGGCGCCGGTTTGCGCCTGGCTTCTGGCGTTCGGGGCCGGAGGGCGCTTGGAGGTGGTGTCCGGAGGTCCGCACTGGCAAAGCCTGGTCTTCGCCCTGTGGGAGTCCATGACCGGGGTGTGCATGACCGTGGGTCTGATTGCGGTCTGCCGCCAGACATGGAACCGGCAGGGACGGCTTGCGGCCGCCATGTCGGACGGGGCGTTCGCGGTCTACGTCTTCCACCCGCCCCTTATGGTCGCCCTGGCCCGGGGGCTGGCCCCGTTTCAGATGTCCGTCCTGGTCAAATGCCTGATTTTATTTCTCGTGTCCGTGCCGGTGTGCTTCGGGGCGGCCCGGATCATCCGCCGCATGCCGGTCGTGGGCGGCCTTGTGCGTCAGTAGCGGGAAGGGCCTGTGGCCGAAAGACGCCGCAGGGGCAGGTGCGTCGGGTCAATAGACCTTGCGTCGGGAAAACCCCTCGCCCAGCACGTTGAAGGTGTTCTCCACCACGAAAAAGGCGTTTTTGTCCCGGGCGAAGACAAGCTCCTCCAGGCGTTTGATCTGCACCGTGTTGGTGATGGTCAAAATCACCTTCTTGGGCTTTCCGGTATAGGCCCCGCTCCCGTACAGGAACGTGGAGCCACGGCGCAGCACGTGCACGATGTCGTGGGCGATTTGTTCGGAGTGGTCGGAGATGATCAGCACCATCTTGCGCTGGTTAAAAAGCGACAGAAAATATTCCATGACCGTGGACGAGACAAAGGACAGAACCACGGAATAGAGCACAAGATCCGTGTCGTAGAAGAAAAACCCCACGGAAAAAAGCACCAGATTGTAGTAGAAGTTGAACTGCCCCACGCGCAGATTCCACTTTTGGTTCAGCGCAATGGCCACAATGTCCGTGCCGCCAAGCGACCCATACGAGCGCAGGGCGATGCCCATTCCGGCCCCCATGACCGCCCCGCTGAAGATGGCCGCCAGCATGGGGTCGTCGATGCCCGCCCGAAACGTCACCATGTCCATGAAGACGCTTAAAACCGCCATGCCGTAGAGGGTGTAGAGGATGAAGCGGCGGCTCAGGCTGAACCAGCCCACGATCATGAGCGGGATGTTTAAGGCGAAGTACCACGAGCCGATCCCCAGGCCGCCCACGAGATAGTAGAGCAGAAGCCCCAGGCCCGAGACGCCGCCGGAGATGAAGCCGTGCTCCACGGCGATGCCCTTGACGCCGATGCTAAAGACCAGCCCGCCTAGGGTGATCAGAACCACGTTGCGGACCACGGCGAGAAGGGGATTGTCCAAAAACCGGCGTATGGTCATCCCCCGCACCTACCGCGCCCGGGCCGGGAAAGCAACCGTGGCGGAAAAATCAGACGGTCGCGGCCCCACGGGCGAACCGGGCCAGCTTTGAACGGTCGGGCGGGATCACGGCGCTGCACCCGTCGCAGGCCAGGGCGTAGCGCAGATCCTCGATCCAGGTGCGGCGGTAGGCCGGGTCGGAGAGCAGGCGCCGGGTCAGGGCCAGGGGCCTGGAAAAGACATCCATGACCGGCCCGAAAAGCTCGGAAGGATCGCGGAAGCACTCCCAGTCGCAGCGGTCGCAGAAGGGTTTCGTGGCGATGGCCGCAGGGTCGAGATCGGTAAAAAGGCCCATGTCCTCGGCCCCCCGGTACCCGCAGGGGAAAATATGCCCTTTGGCCGCGTCCATGAAAAAAAAGTCGATGCCGCCCCGGCACGGATACTGGCCGTTGTGCGTCCCGTCGCCGTAATGCCGCGTAAGCGCCAGCAGGGAGCTGCGCGGGGTGAAGATGCGAAGCCTGCCCCGGTATTCCGGGATGACGGCAAAAAGCGCGGCGAAAAGCGCAGCCTTTTCCTGGCGGGTGAAGCGGATGAACTCGTCGGCCGAGGTGGCGGCGTAGACCGCCTCGTGGGCATGGACCGTTGCGGACGATGCGGCGTGCGCATCGCCCGGACCCGGTTCCTCGGCGCTCATGGGATAGCAGGCGTTGACCGTGGTGAACCCCAGCGACTCCACGAAGGCGTAGAAGCGGCGGAAGGCGGCGGTGAAATGGTCCGTGAAGGCGGCGGCGTCGAAGGTTTCGGGACGATGCGGGTCATGGGGCGGCGGCGCGTCGGGGCCGTCCGTGGTTCGCCCGCCCGTGGTACGGTTGATGCCCAGGTTGGCGGCCGGGTAAAGGCCGTGGGCGTGAAAAATGGGCAGGGCCTTGGCGATGCCCGCCACCACGCCGGGCAGGCCCCGGTTGTGCTCATGCAGGCTCGCGTCGGCGCTGTCCAGGCTGATCCAGAAGGCGTTGAAGCCGCTGGCGAGCAGGGTGTCCGCCAGCCTGGCCACCCGGTCCGCGAAGTCCGGACGGTCGTGGTCACGGAAAATAAAGCCGTTGGTGCCGGTGCGCACGTAGCGGATGCCCGCATCTCTGGCCTGTCTGGCCAGGGGGGCGATGGCCTCCAGGCACAAAAGCGGTTCGCCGCCGGTAAACGAGATGGCGGCCACGCCCCGGGCGGCCATGGCCTCAATCTGGGGGGCCACGAATTCCGGGCGCAGGGTGGAGCGGGAAAACCGATTGGACACGCGCATGCCGCACTGCACGCAGGAGGCGTTGCAGCGGTCGGTATATTGGATGACCACCTGGCCGGGAATGCGGCCTCGGGCCAGTCGGCCCAGATCGGCCAGGGTGAAGGCGCGGGGGGGCTTGGGGGGCCGGGGGGGCGTGGACGACGTGGGAGCGGGGCTGGCTGTCATGGACCGGAAGCTTGCCCGCGCGCCGTGGCGGCGGCGTGTCACGGCGGTGACAGCCGGGTGAAATGCTGCGCTGCGGCCCGGCCGCCCTTGCGTGAGAACAGGAAAACGGTGTAGTTCAAGAACTCGAAACAGGCTTGGCTGATGTCGGTTCCTGGTCGTTTGTACGCCACACCATGCACCCGGGGCGCATCCCCGGATTCCGAGCAGGCCTATGGGCGATCTGGATATAGTCTTTGGCGAACTGTTCAAGAAATATTTTCATATCCTGTGGGAAGCAGCGGCGGAACTGGCCCATAAGACCTGGCTGGCCCTGTGGGGCGCGCTGCATGATGCGGCGGTCATGTTTGAATCTGCTGTGGCGGCGCTCTCCGCCCGCATCGCCGTGTGGCAGGTCGTGGTCCTGGCCGTGGCGGCCGCCGCCGGACTGGCCTTTTGGATCTTGCGCGAAAACGTCTATGTCCGCCGTCTGCGGCACAATATCCACTGGCTGCGGTTTCGCGGCTATACGCCCATGGTGGTGGAATACCGGCATGGGGCCAAACATGGGGTCACGGACTTTCTGGGCCGGGAGACGCCCGTCCCGAAACGCTTTCCGGGCCTTCGCATCTTCGACGCCATCCCCGACGTCTACGTGGTGGTCTTTGGCGCGGGAAACGGCGGTCCGGCCCGCATGGTGCGCTCCTATCCGCGCCAGACAAGGGCCGGTCGGGAGGCCATGGTCCGGGATCTTGCGGCCCATGTGCGCGAGGCGGGCCGCTACGTCAACCAGCGTAGCGAGGTGGACGCCTTGGTGGCGTTTCTGATCACGCTTGATCCGGCCATGAGGGAATTTCTCGGACCGCAGGGGGCGTTGGAGCACAGAACCGTTTGATCGCCCGGGACTTTTCGGAACCGGCCGGACCCGGGAGGGAGCTCCCGGGCCGGACGGCTGCATGGTGCAATCAGGGCATGGTGTTGGCCCGGTTGATACAGGCCACGAAGACAGCGTTGCAGTTGACGTTGCACTGGTCGCGGTAGCTCCCGTGATACGAGGAATTGCACATCTGGGCGCAGTAGGCCTGCTGTTGGGCGCATTGGGCCTGGGCCTGGTCACGCCAGGCGCCGTTGTTCCCGCCTCCCCTGCCGGGTCCCCAGGGACCGGGGCCGGGACCAGGACCGGGGCCAGGACCGGGGCCAGGACCGGGGCCAGGACCAGGACCGTAGCCAGGACCGGGCTGCTGTCCGGGCGGACGACGCTGCCCGGGTTGGCGCTGCTGCCCGGGCGGCATGTCCTCATCATACTGTTGCGGCCATTGTCCCGGAGGCGGGGCCTGGGCCAGGAGCACGCTTCCCGTGGGCTGGTCCGTTCCGGCCTGGACCGGGACGGCGGGGGCGATGAGAAGTGCGGCGAAAAGCAGGGCGGTTGCGGTCTTTCGTGTCTGTTTCATGGCTGGGTGTCCCTCGTATGGCAAGGGGATGGACGCGGCTTTGTCGGTGCGGCCTGCTGCAAAAGGCGGCGGGACTCGCATGGAAAGCGCTGCGCCATCCTGTGACGCTGTCCTGTTTCTTGATGAAAATTACCGGAATTGTCCGGGCATTGCATCCTTTTTCTTTTCCGGCCGACGGCGCTGGCGAGGCAGGGAAACCTCATGGAAAAGGCCCTGGACAAGGCGGCGGCCCTGTGGCGCGCGGCGCAGACGGCGGCGGCCCTGACCGGCGCTGGGGTCTCCGTGGCCGCAGGCATACCGGACTTCCGCAGTCCGGGGGGGCTGTGGTCGCGCTTCGACCCCATGCGGGTGGCTACGGCCGAGGCCATCGAGGGGCGGCCCCGTGAGGTCTGGGCCTTTCTGCTCGCCGTCCGGGATGTGGTGGAAAAGGCCCGGCCCACCCCGGCCCATTACGCCCTGGCCCGACTGGAGGCGGCCGGACGCCTGGAGGCCGTCATCACCCAAAACATCGACAACCTGCATCAGGCCGCCGGATCGCGAAACGTCATCGAATACCACGGCGGCATGGGGCGCTATCGCTGCAACGCCTGCCGGATCGAGCATGACCCGGCCCTGGCCCGGACCCTCGGCGAAAAGGATATTCCCTGGCGGTGTCGGGTCTGCGGCGGCGTGGTCAGACCGGACATCGTCTTTTTCGGGGAGCCGATCCCACTTGACGCCCTGCGAAAAAGCGGTCATTTGGCCCTTGCCGCCGATTTTTTGCTGGTGGCCGGAACCTCGGGCGAGGTCGCGCCGGCCAACGCCCTGCCGTTTGATGTGCAGGCCCGGGGCGGCGTGGTGGTGGAGATCAATCCGGGGGAGAGCGCTTACCAGGCCATGGCTGACGTGTGCATCAAGGCCCCGGCCGAGGTGGCTCTGCCGCTTTTGGAAAAACGTGTGCGTGGCGAAGCGTAAGCCCTGCGTGCGGAAGGTGATGAAAGCACTATGGATGCATTGACGCCGCATGGCGGTATCTGGAGCATGCTGGCCGGGGCCACGCCCACGGTCATGTTCATTCTGTGCGTTTTGGGGGTCATGTCTCTGGGTTGTTGGAGCATCATCTTCGTCAAGATTTTTACCCTGACCAGCGCCCGGAAGGATTCGGCCCGGGACTATGTGGTGTTCCAGGAGGCGGAGTCCCTGAAAAGCGCCATGCAGGCCCTGGGGCGGCATAAGCAGTCCCCGGCCTACAACGTGGGGGCCATGGCCTTCGAAGAACTCATGCGCATGGAGGACAGCGACCTGGAGACCGGGGACAAGGCCCGGATCGCCATGGACAACATCCGCCGGGTCTTGCGCCAGGGCGTGACTTCAGAGCTTGGCAAGCTCTCAAAGTCCTTGCCGTTTCTTGCCACAACGGCCAACGCCTCGCCGTTTATCGGACTTTTCGGCACGGTGTGGGGCATCATGAACTCCTTCCACACCATCGGCCTGCAACAGTCGGCGGCCCTGGCCGCCGTGGCCCCGGGCATCTCCGAGGCCCTGGTGGCCACGGCCATCGGCCTGGGCGTGGCCATCCCGGCCACCATCGGCTACAACTTTTTTCTGGGCTACATGCAGTCCATCGAGCGGGAACTGGTCAACTTCGCCGGCGCCTTTCTAAACCGCATCCAGCGCGAGGTGACCTGGCAGCCGCGCGAACCGCGCGAGTCGCGTCTGCGGCGGCCTGCGGCCCGGGAGGGCGTGTAGCGTGGGAGCCCAGATCGGCGGCGGGCAGAAGGCGTTCATGTCCGAGATCAACGTCACGCCCTTCGTGGACGTGATGTTGGTGCTTTTGATCATCTTTATGGTCACCGCGCCCATGATGACCCAGGGCCTGGAGGTGGATCTGCCCCAGACCCGCACGGTGAGCGTCTTGCCCTCGGACAGCGAGCATCTGGTGCTGACCGTCAAGGCCGACGGGACGCTATTCCTGGATACCTACGCGGTCACCATTGCGGACCTTCAGGACCACGTGAAGCGGCTGGTCGCGGACCAGAAAAAGACGCTTTTTTTGCGCGCCGACAAGAGCGTCCCGTATGGCGTGGTGGTGCAGGTCATGGGGGTGGTCAAGGCGGCGGGCGTCGACCGTCTTGGCGTGGTGGCTGAAGAAGAGAAAAAGGAAGCGGTCGCTGCGAAACCGCGCAAGCCGTAGGAGTCGCGCCGGAAACGGCCCTCCCGTATCCCCCCGGCGCCCTTGGCGCCAAGGTTCACTATGCAGGCACTCGGCTGGACGTTCTCCATTTTTTTGCACCTGACGGTGTTTCTGGCCAGCTTGCTCTTCATCCAGATGGAGCCGGTGAAGTTCAAGCTGGACGTGCCCGTCTACGAAGTGGAGTTGGTCTCCCTCGGTCCTCCCGGGCTGCCCCCGGGCCCTCCCGGGGACCCTGCCGCCGCCCCCGGCCCCAAACAGGCCGGCCCCGAAAAGCTGCCTCCCGGACCGGCCGAGACCCTGGCCCAGCCCGAGGCCCCCAAGGCCGCAGCCCTGCCGGCGCCTCCGGCCGACGCGACGCCCATCCCGGCCAAGCCCCAGCCGCCTGAACCCGTGGCGGCCCGGCCTCCGGAGCCGCCAAAGCCCCCCGAACCCAAGCCGGAGCCGAAACCCGAGCCCAAGCCGGAACCCAAGGCCGCCCCCATTCCCAAGGAGGACGCCAAGAAGGAGCCGGAGAAAAAGCCCGAGGAAAAGCCCAAGGCCCCGGAACCGCCCAAGCCCGATCCCAAGGCCCAGGCTGAGGCCAAAAAGCCCGATCCCAAGGATGCCGTGGCCGACGCCCTCAAACAGGCCAAGGCTGACGCCCAGAAGTCCGCCCCGGCCCCGCAAAACGACAAGGACGTCATGGCCGACGCCCTGAAACAGGTTCGCAGTCAGGCCCCCAAATCGGGTCCGGCCACGAGCGGAACCTCTTCCGGGTCCGGCTCTTCCGACGCCCTGGCCAAGGATCTCGCCGCCCTGCGTCGCTCCGTGAGCGGCGGGGGAGGCGGCCCGGGAGGGGCAGGTCCCGGCGGCGGCGGCGGCGGGGGCGGCGGCGGCGGGGCCACGCTTCAGGTCTATGCCCAGATCGTCAACCGGATCATCAAGCAAAACTGGCGGTTCCCGCAGATGGGGGCCACGGAGAATTTCGTGGCCATTGTGGAATTGCATATCGGCAAGGATGGCCGTATACAGCAATACCAGTTGGTGCAATCCTCCGGCAGGCCCAATTTCGACGCTTCCGCGCTCAAGGCGGTGGCCGAAACCGAATCCCTTCCGCCTCCGCCCCTGCCGAGCTTAAGCATTCTGCAACTCAACTTTAACTCACGGGAAATGGGACAATGAGCCGTATTCGTCTGGTTTTCGCCCTTGTCGCGGCGCTGTGCGTCGTGTGCCTTCCCTGCCTTGTCCGTCCGGCCCTGGCCCAGGACGCTCTGGCTGTCGACATCCACGGACCGGGTCAGGCCAAGATGAATCTGGTGCTTTCCCAGCCCTTCGCCGGCGGCCCCCAGGACGCGGCGGCCCGCAAGCTGCAAGACCTGATCGACAAGAACCTGGCCTTCATGCCTTTTTTGCAGACAGTGCCCCAATCCCAGGTGCTTGGCCAGATAAGCGGCCCCCAGGCTGACCAGATCGACTTCAAGCCCTTCGGTCTGGCCCGCATCGATGTCCTGGTCACCTCTGGCTGGACCCCTGGCGGCAATCTGGGAAATGTGGAGCTTCGGGCCTTTGAGGTCTATTCCCAGAAGGTTCTCGTGGGCAAGGGATTCGATTCGGTCACCGACGCCCAACTCCCGGATATCGCCGACCGGTTCTGCATGGAGCTTATGCTCAAGCTTACCGGGCAGGGCGGCTTTTTCAATTCCCAACTGGCCTTCTCCAAGCCCAGCGGCCCCAAAAGCGCCGAGATATGGACGGTGCGGCCCATGGGACGCGGTCTGACCAAGGTCACCAGCTACGGCGACCTGGGCATGGCCATCAGTCCCTCCTGGTCCTTTGACGGCGGCAAGATCGCCTTCACCCTCATCGGCTCCCGGTCCCACTACCTGGGCATCTGGTCCGGCGGCGGCAAGCCTGCGGTGCACACCATGCCCTGCACCAGCGTGGTCAGCCCCCATTTCCTGCCCAACGGACAGGTGGCCGTGGCCCTTAATCTGAAGAGCGAATCGGCCATCTACATCCTCAGTTCCGCCTTCCAACCCGGCTCGCCCACGGTCAAAACCAACGGCATCGCGGTCTCGCCGTCCTTCGACAAGTCCGGGCGGCTCATGGCCTACGTCTCCGACGAGGCCGGAAGCCCCAACATCTACCTGCGCGACATGTCGTCCGGGACCTCCCGGCGGCTCACCCGTTTCGGATACAACACCAATCCCAGCCTAAGCCCGGACGGCGCCCTGGTGGCCTTCACCCGGCAGATGGGCGGCGGCCAGAAGGTCTTCGTCCTCGACGTCAATTCCGGGGCCGAACAGCAGGTCACCTCCGGCGGCGGCTCTGACGAGAACCCGTCTTTTTCCCCGGACGGGTATTTCATCGCCTTTGCGTCAACCCGGGGAGGGGCCTCCAAGATCTACATCACCACCCGGCATGGCGCGCAACCGGTCATGGTGCCCACGGGCGACGGGTCGGCCCGTATGCCTTCCTGGGGACCGTTGCCCGGGAAATAGCCGGACATGCTTCACCGGCAGACGGGGTTGTCTGGTGTGTTCATGCCGTCCGCAGTGAAGTGCGTGGCGGACGACAGGAAAAGGCAGTGAAAAATCATGCGGGAGGAAAGGGTTGCAATTCCTGGCGGAAGGCGTAATGAATCTTCCGCCCTTGGTCCGGGTGAAAAACTTTTTGCGTAAACCGCACGGGCTGGCAGGGATGTTGCCCGCCAGCCTGTTTTACATGCGGCAATCTCTTAGGAGGAGAAACATGAGAGGAAGGATCGTTAGTTTGTTTCTGGTGGTGCTGATGGTTTCCCTGCTTGGCGCCGGTTGCGCCAAAAAGGCCGCCGGTCCTGGCGACGGCTCGGACGCCAGCTGGGAAGAGCAGGAAAGGCAGCGTCTGGAGAAGGAGCGTCAGTTGCGTGAGATGCTCGGTCAGGCCAACACCGAACTGTCCCAGATCGTCTACTTCTCCTTCGACAGCTCTTCGCTGACCCCCGAGGCCCGGCAGATCCTGACCCGCAAGGTCGAGGTGCTGCGCAAGTACCCGCAGGTCAAGCTGGTCGTCGAAGGTCATTGCGACGAGCGCGGCACCGCCGAGTACAACCTGGCCCTTGGCGAGCGCCGGGCGCAGGCCTCTGCCCAGTACCTGGTCAATCTGGGCGTCGACGCCAGCCGCATCTCCACCGTGAGCTACGGCAAGGAGCGCCCCCTGGATCCTGGTCACGGCGAGTCCGCCTGGGCCAAGAACCGTCGCGACGAATTCCGCGGCACCCTGTAGTCGCCTAAGACCGCTTCTCGCATTTAAAGCGCCGTCCGGTTTGCTCCGGGCGGCGCTTTGCCTTTCTTCCAAGTCCCTTCCGTCGATAAAAAATCAGAAATCCCTGGATGTTCCCTCTGCCCGTAGCGGTTTTTGCGGGTTTTTGGGCGATATCCGTCAGCCCTGTCGTCGCTGGGAGCGTCCGGTCGGTTCAGGCGTCAGGACTGGCTGACGCCTCGGCGGCCCCTTTGCGCCTCGCCAAGCTATCCGGCCCAACGGGCCTGCGTGGGCGCGACAGCCTGTCCGCCCATGCCGCAGCCGCAGGGATGCGGGCCAGCCTGGATGGGCCAGGGGGAAACCGGCGCTAGCGAGCGAACGGGCAAGGATGGGGAGGAGAATAACGGGGTGCTGCGGTCAGGGACGGGCCAGGGTTTCCACGGCCGAGTCGGTGAGATCGAACATGTGCGGTCCGTGGTCAAGTCCGGCCAGATGCAGGATGCCGTGGCACAGCATGCGCAGAAAGTGTCGTTTCGGCTCCTGGCCGTAGAGCAACGCCTCGCGGGCCACGGTGTCCACGCTTATGGCCATGTCGCCCAGATAATCGGGGGCTGCGGGATCCTCCAGGGGAAAGGACAGGACGTTGGTCGGCCCGGGAAGGCCCAGATAGGTCCGGTTCAAGTCCTGCATCTCGAGATCGTTGACCAGCCGCAGGGAGAAGGTCTTTCCAGCCAAGCCGAAAATCTCCAGGGCGTTCGCCATAAGGGCGGACAGCTCGCGCCGGGAGACTGGCATCCCGGGCCGGTAGGCCCCGGGGGAGACCTCGATCATGCGGCCTGTTCCGAGGAGGGCTTGCCCGGTTCGGCAGGGGCGTCCTTGGGCTTGGCGGGTTTGTTGCCGCCCTTGTCGATGGTCGGATACTCGATGCGCTGGTGGAAGATGCCGGTCAGGATGCGGTGGAAGGTTTCGGTCAAAAGCGTGAGATCCTTGAGCGTCAGTTGGGACTCGTCAAGCTCGCCCTCGGTGTAGATCTTGCGCAGGATGCTCTGGATATGCCCCTTGATGCGGCTGGGGGTGGGGTCCACCAGGGTGCGGCTGGAGGCCTCGATGGCGTCGGCCAGAAGGATCAGGCCAGCCTCCTTGGTCTGGGGCTTGGGGCCGGGGTAGCGGAACTCCTCTTCGCGTACCGGGTCTTCGCCCTTGGCCTCGGCCAGCTCCTGGGCCTTATGGTAGAAGAAGGTGATGAGCGTGGTGCCGTGGTGCTGGCTGATGAGGTCGGTGATGATGGGTCCCAGTTTGTGCTCCCTGGCCAGCTCCACGCCCTTTTTGACGTGGGAGATGAGGATGAGCGCGCTCATGGAGGGCGTGAGCTTGTTGTGGCGGTTTTCCTTGCCGGACTGGTTCTCGATGAAATACTGGGGATTTTTGAGCTTTCCGATGTCGTGATACAGGGCTGACACCTTGGCCAACAGGGCGTTGGCCCCGATGACCCGGGCCCCGGCCTCGGCCATGTTGGAGACCACCAGGGAGTGGTGGTAGGTGCCGGGGGCCTTGACCATGAGTTCCTGGAGCAGGGGCTGCTCCAGGTTCATGAGCTCCATGAGCCGGAAGCGGGAGGAATAACCGAACAGCAGTTCCATGATGGGGGAGATGCCCATGACCGCCAAAAGGGTCAACAGTCCGTTTAAAATGACGAAAAAGCCGCCGGTTCCGGCTGTGGCCCAGTCCGAGAAATCCATGAAGTTCACGGCGGTCCACATAAAGAGCAGGACGCCGATGAGCGGAATGCTGGTCTTGAGCACCTGGACCCGGGTCTCGGAGCGCTTGAGCAGGAAGATGAAGATCATGGCCCCGATAAAGTAGTAGGCGAAGAGGTTCAGGTCCGGTTCGACGAGGCGCGCGGTGAGAAAGGACAGGGTCAGGCTCATGAGGATGCACAGCCGCTTTGGGAAAAACAGGGCCATGATCCCGGCCGCTCCGGCCAGGGGCAGGCTGAAGGCGAAATACAGGGTGCGCACGGATTCGGGGACGTCTCCGGTGGGCAGCCGCACGGCGTTGCCGAACTTGGCGAAAAGCCCAAAGGCCAGAAAAACCGTGCCCAGAAACAGCCAGTCCTTGTCGGAAATGGCGCGGAGTCCTCGTTTTTCCAAGGAAAAATGCAGCACTAAAAGCAGCATCAGACAGAAGGCGAAGGCCCCCACGCCCTCCAGATACTGTATGCCGCCGGAGTGCAGGCGATACAGGGACTGGAGCTTGAGCTGCTGCACGGGCCCCACCCGTTCGCCCTGACGGACGATGATCTCGCCCTTTTTGATATTGTAGTACAGGGGCTCCACCGCAGCCATTATCTCGCGTTTGCGGGACTGGGTGGTCTCCTGGTTAAGCGTCAGGTTGGGCACCAAAAAGGGGTGGATCAGGGCGCTGACGGCCTTGCGTATCCGGATGGGGCGGTTGAGATCGACCTTCAGATAGGCTTCCAGGGCCTCGCGAATCTGGCGCTGGTCCTTGATGTCCCGGGAATCGAGGCGCAGGACCTCCATGTTGGTGGGCAGGTCGCGGATGAGGATGCCGTTTTTGTAGGCCAAAAGGATGCTCGAGGCCGAAACCACGCCAGGGTCGTAGACAGCCTTGATCCAGGGCAGGACGCGGTGGCGCACCAGATCGCGCAACTCGGCGCGCTGCCAGGAGTCGATGACATCCTTTTCGATCTCCACATTGAGGCTTTCGGAAATCTGCCAGCGCAGCTTCTCCAACTCCTCGCCCGAGGTCTCGGAGACGGCGCCCAGGATGTCCTCCACGCCCTTGGTCAGGTCGGCGAAGGGCTTGGGACTGAGGTCGAAGACCGGCGGTTGGGTCTCAGCCACCTGTTCGCGGCGACTCGCCGTGGCGGCGGTGTCCTCGATCTGGAGGTTCTGGTCGGCGGCCACGTCGTGGGTGGCGATTTCCCCGGCCACGAAGAGCTTGATGCGGTTATGAAAGCCCAGGGTGGACAGAAGGCTCAGCACGGCGAGGACCGTGAGGAAAAAAAACAACCCGGCCACGGGGAAGGGCCTGACGTCCTTTCCCGGGGATTTCGCCGCCGCCTTGGCCTTCACCTGGCCTTGGGGCTTGATGCGTTTTCTAACTTTTTCGAATATCTCGCTCATAGGCCTGTACGATCCGCCCCACCAGGGGATGGCGGATGACGTCTTCCTCGTGAAATTCCACAAAGGTCAGCCCCGACACGTCGGCCAGGATGCGCCGGGCCTCCACCAGCCCGGACACGGCCCGGGGGGGCAGGTCGATCTGGGTCACGTCCCCGGTGACCACGGCCTTGGACCCGATACCCAGGCGGGTCAGAAACATCTTCATCTGCTCCGGGGTGGTGTTTTGGGCCTCGTCAAGGATGATGAAGGCGTCGTTTAGGGTCCGGCCGCGCATATACGCCAGGGGCGCGATTTCGATGACCCCGGTCTCGATCATCTCCCGCACCTTCCGGAAGTCCAGCATGTCGTTTAAGGCGTCATACAGGGGCCGCAGGTAGGGACTGACCTTCTCCATCATGTCCCCGGGCAGAAACCCCAGCTTCTCCCCGGCCTCCACCGCCGGACGGGTCAGGACCAGCCGCTTGCAGCGCCGCTCCAAAAGGGCCGACACGGCCATGGCCACGGCCAGATAGGTCTTGCCGGTCCCGGCCGGGCCGATGCCGAAGGCCAGGTCGTGGTCGCGGATGGCGGCCACATAGTTTTTCTGGGCGGCGGACTTGGGGGTGACGTTTTTTTTGGGGGAGATGGGCACGGCGTCGGCCGAAAAAACGGTCTTGAGGCGGGCCTCGGGTTCCCGGGCCAAAACGGCCAAGGCCCGCTCCCCGTCTCCCTGCCCCACGGGCTGGCCCTGGCGCAGGATGCCGTAGAGCTGCACCAGCACGCTTTCGGCATGGCCCACGGCCTCCCGGGAGGAGGACCGCACCGTGGCGGTGCTGCCCCGGGTATCGATGTGCGCGCCGCTTTTCTCGGCAATGAGCGCGACGTTCTCGTTATGCGGCCCGAAGAGGTCCCGGGCCAGTTGCGAGTCGTCGAACTCCAGGCGACGCTCAAAGCCGCTACGTTGGCTCATGTGTCTCCATGGCGGAAGCGTGTCCGCCGGGCGCGGGAAGCATGCCTCGGATGATGGGATATACTATGTCCCCATGGCGCGCTCGCGTCGTCTCCGGGGAATACGCAAAACCCCGCCCGACCACAAGGGGATGGCCGGAATTTCCCGGCTGCCCGTGATCAATTACAGAAGATAAGCATGAAGTCCCCAACATCAAGGCAGGCGCAGGGCGGCGTCCAAGCCGGGGTCCAGCTCCACGGCCAGGGTCATGAGCGCCTGGTCCACCCGGACCTGCCCCGGGGCGTATCCCTTGCCCCGCCGCACGTCTTTGGCCAGGGCCACGATCACCTCGGCCCGGGCGTCGCCTGCCCGCCAACTGGCCAGGGCGGCCAGGATGGCGGCCTGGACCAGGCTTTCCCGGGGGACTTCCCGGCCGGGATGGTCCCGGCGCAAAATGACGTGGGAACCGGGGCCGCCCTCCACGTGGAACCAGTAGTCGAAGGGCGAGGCCGCCTTGCGCAAAAGCTCCTCGTTGGCCCGGGCGTTTTTGCCGCGCAGAACCAAAAAGCCATCCGTGGTGCGGTAGACGTGGGCCGGGATGCCGCGAAAGCGTCCCTGTTCGAGTTCGACCCCGGTCTGGCCGGTCTTGCCCGCAGCCGCCGTGCGGCGGGAGGCGTGGTTGACCTTTCGGTCCGGAGGGGTCGCACGGGTCGGGCGGGCCGGGCTGGGAGATCGGGCGGGCCAGCCCGCGTCCGAGTCGCCGTGACGGTCCGGATCGGCCAGGGCGGCGCGTCTTGCGGCCACCACGGCCAGTCCCCGGCGGCCCTTGGCGGCCCGTTCAAAGAGCCGGTTCATATTTTCAAGGATGGTCAGCCGGGGGTCCAGGTCTTTGGTCATCATCCCCTTTTCGGGGTGGTCGAGGGTCAGGGATGGGGTCCGGGACTTTGGGTCGAGGCCGTGCAGGTTGGCGGTGATGGCCTCGGCAAAGGCCCCCTGGGCGATCATGTCCGCCAGTCGGGCGGCGTCCGCATCCAGCCGGAGCAGGGCCTTGGCCCGCTTTTTGGCGACGGATTTCTGGTCGGCGGCGGCTTTTTTCTCCACATCGCCCCCGGCCGTCGCGAAAAAGTGCGGCGCGCCAAAGGCGAAGGCCGCCGCCAGGGGGTCGGGATATTCGTCCACAAGGGCGTGGTCCGGCAGGCCGGGCATGCGGCGGCAAAAGACGTCCAGGGGCAGGGCGTCCGGGGATGCGGCGGATGCGGCCCGGCCGGGCCGGACGACGAAAAAGCCCTCTGGGTCGCCACGGCGTACGGCCTCGAAAAAGGCCCGGGCCTGGTCTGCGGGCAGCCCGGCCACGGCCTGGCGCAGCCGGGGAGTCACCTGGGGGTGGGTCTGCCAGATGTCCGGATCATGGCGCACGGCGTCGCATTCCGGCCAGTCGGGCGCCAGCCCGAAGCCGTCTGGCAGGGTGTCGGCAAGGCGCAGGCCTGATTTGGCGTCGATGACGAAAAAGCGTCCTTCGCCCGGCGACATGGCCATGGCCAGGCATCTGGTGGGCCAGTCGCCGAGAACGCCCAGGATGCGGCGGTCGGCGAGCCTTTTGCGCAGCCACATGGCTGCAGCCGGAGGCTCGGCCGGATAGGCGGGTTTGTGGTCGGAGACGAAGAGCAGGAAACGGCCAGGGCCGGTGCGGCCATGCAGATATCTGGGGGCAGGCGCGCCCGGGACCTGCGGTGCTGCGGCGCCGGACAGCCCCAGAGAGAAGAGTCCCGAGGCGGGAAAGGCTATCTTGCGGCAGCGAGCCCCGGTCAGGGCCTGGGCCAGCGCAGGCAAAAGACAGCGAAAGAAATCGGCCTCCATGGCGCCCCCTGTCGCGGTGCGGCGCGAGGTCCGGACCTATTCGCCGCGCAGGTTTTCCTCGTCTTCCTGCTTGCTTTTGCACTTGATGCACAGCGTGGTCACGGGGCGGGCCTTGAGTCGGGCCACGCTAATGTCCTCGCCGCACTCCACGCATTCGCCGTAGGTGCCGTCCTCGATGCGTTCCAGGGCCTCGCGGACCTTCTTGATGAGCTTTCGCTCCCGGTCCCGCAGGCGCAGGGTGAAGGCCCGGTCGGACTCGGCCGTGGCCCGGTCGGCCGGATCGGCATAGACTTCCACAGTGTCGGTCATGTCTTCGATGGTCTCCTCGCCTTTTTTGAGGATGTCCTGAAGCATGTCCGTCAACAATTCTTGAAAAAAATCCACGTCTTTTGGGTCCATATATCCCTCCTGGCGTGTGTTCGGCACGGGGTAGGCGGCTTGAAAAGAGGTTTCCTTTATATCAAAGCCGTACGGACGTAAAGCGTCCCACCCGGTCTGAACCGGATTGTCTGTGAAATACCGTGCAACCGGCGGCCTGAGGTTTTGTCGCACGCCGTGCGGCTTGCGCCTTGTCCGGGAAGTCCGTACGCATTTTTTGCGTCACGTACGAACCAGTCACGCATCTCTATCGGGAGCCGCCATGTCCGAAACCCAGCGCGCCATCGTCGCCGCCGTGCGCAAAGAGTCGCTCTCCCGCCCCGACGAACCTGTTGTCCGGGCCGTGGCCGGGAATACGCTCGTGGCCGTCATGGCCGGGCGGGTGGGGCTTTGCGCCAATATCTCGGGAGCGGCCTTCACGCCGACGTCCGGGGCCTCGCTGCACGGCCTGCTGGCCGGACTGGCCCTGACCGGCCTGGATGACCGGGCGGTCAGCCTGGGCGTGGCCGCCGCCGGGGCGCTTCTGCCGCCGCCTGATAGCCCGGCCAGGAAGGCCCAGGACATCATCCTGGAGCGGGGGGCCGGACAGCATGTGGTCGTGGTGGGGCATTTCCCCTTCGTGGAGAAGATGGGGGCGGCATTCGCCTCTTTTTCCGTGTTGGAGCGCGCCCCAAGGCAAGGCGACCGGCCAGCCTCGGAGGCCGCGCGCCTCCTGCCCCGGGCCCGTGTGGCGGCCATCACCGCCTCGGCCCTGGCCAACGGCAGCCTGGGCGGGCTTCTTGACCTGCTTAGCCCGGAGGCCTTCGTGCTCCTGGTCGGCCCAAGCACCCCTTTTGCCGCCTGTCTGTTCGAATTCGGCATAAGCGCGTTGTGCGGCAACCGGGTGACGAACCCCGAGGCCGTCCTGAACGGAGTGGCCCGGGGACTGCCGTACCGGGCGCTCACCGGCCTTTCGGCCCTGTGCGCAACCCGCGACGACTTCGTGAAAAAAATCCATTGACGGGCGAAATGAATCCAGATACATCCGCTTCTCGCTTGGTGGCCGCCGAGAGTCGCCCGGACGCGACGTCGCTCGGAACTTCCGAAGACGGTTGACAACGAATCCGGGCAGACGTAAAAGACCGGTTCTTTGAAGACGAGGCGGCATAGCCAAGTGGTAAGGCAGAGGTCTGCAAAACCTCCATTCTCCGGTTCAAATCCGGATGCCGCCTCCACACTCCTTAAGCGGGAGTAACTCAGTGGTAGAGTGCAACCTTGCCAAGGTTGAAGTCGCGGGTTCAAATCCCGTCTCCCGCTCCAACTGAAATCGCCCAGGGCCGGTCACCAAACCGGCCCTTTTTTTATCCGCCATGCCTCATTCGGCGCCCGGCGGTTCACCTCAAGCCCCGGACATCCCCGTGCCCCATGACGACGCATCCCTTTCCGTAAAGGACGACGCCTCCCTGGACGAGCTTATGGCCGAGGCCAGGGCGCGCTATGACGTGCGCTTCGAGCCCCTGACCGTGGGCGACATTACGTTGGAGCTGCTGCAGATCGCGGACATGGAGGCCCTGATCGACCGGCTGACCCGCAAGGCCGGGGACGGCCCGCTCAAGCTGCCGTTTTGGGCCAGGATATGGCCCACCTCCATCCTGCTGTCGTATTTTTTGCGCCGCCTGGAGCCGAGAACCGCCTCCGGCGAAGCGAAAACCATGCTCGAAATCGGCGCGGGCGTCGGCATCTGCGGCCTGTTCGCGGCGGCCTTCGGTTTTGAGGCGACCATCACCGACATCGAACCCGACGCCCTGCTGTTCACCCGCATAAATATCGCCAAAAACGGGCTGTCGGCCAACGCCCGGGCCGTGCGGGCCGATTTTTCCGCCGACCGCCTGGGGCGGCGTTTCGACTACATCATCGGCTCCGAGGTGCTCTACCTGGAGGACCTGCACCAGCCCCTGCTCACGTTTTTCGCCGCCCATCTGCGCCTCGATCCCGAGGCCGAGATCATTCTGGCCCGAGACTACCACCGCAAGGCGGACACCTTTTTCCGCCGCGCCGCGTCCGACTACCACGTAGCCGAGCGGACCATCGGCTACAAGGAAACGACTCCTGGCGACCAGGACGGGGAGAAGGGCCGCGTGGAGCGGCAGCTCAAGATCATCACCCGGATGCGGGCCAGAAAATATGCGTAAACTCCTCCCCACTCCCAAGGGCTACGCGGCCGACTCTGACAAGATATGCGCCCCGGCTGCGACCGTGGCCAAGGCCCGGGCCGCGCTGGGCCGTTTCGGTTCGGACATCCTGGCCGAGACCCGGCGCATCGACACCGGACGGCTGGGCATCCCGGTTTTTCTGAGCCTGTGCGGCGAGCGGGCCAGGGAGGTCATGCCCACCCGCAAGCAGATGGGCAAGGGGGCCTCCCCGGAGCAGGCCGAGGCCTCGGCGCTCATGGAGTTGGTCGAGCGCTACAGCTTTTTTTCTTTCTGGAACGCCTCCGGCGACGTTCAAAAAATGACCTGGTCCGAGGCCCAGGCCGCCTGGCCCGGCGAGGTCATGCCCATTGAGGAGATCCTGCGCTCGGTGGGCGATTCCATTTCGCCGCAGGCCGCCGCCGCCGTCATGGATCTGGTGTCCTGGCGGTTCGTCCGGGCTGTGAACCTGACCCTGGGCCGTGAGGAGCTTACGCCCCTGGACTGGTTTAAAAAGCTCAACGAGTTCAACGGTTCATCCGCCGGAAACGGGCTTGAGGAGTCCATCCTGCAGGGGGCCTGCGAACTTGTGGAGCGCCACGTATGCGCCGTGGTGGACCGCACCTGGCCGGTCACCCCGACCATCGATCCGGACGCCGTTACGGACGAGGTGCTGCGTGGCCTGCTCGACGCCTTCCGGCGCCAGGGCGTGTTTATTCTGCTCAAGGATTTCAGCCTGGGCATGCCCGTGCCCACGGTCGGGGCCGTGGCCTACGATCCGGCCACCTTCCCAGACGCCTCGGAGATCGTGTTCACGGCCGGGACTGCCGCGTCCCCGGCCAAGGCCGCCATCCGGGCCGTCACCGAGATCGCCCAGTTGGCCGGGGACTTCGAGACCAAAAGCAACTACGAGGCCTCGGGCCTGCCCAAATTCACCAGCCCAGCCGACTTCGCCCGCCTCCTGGACGGTCCGGCCGCCACCCTGGCGGACATGCCCGACCTCACACGCCACGATATCCTGGAGGAACTGACCCTTTTGGCCCAGGGCCTTGGAGAGCAGGGCCTTTGCCTCTATACTGTCGAGATCACCAATCCGGAGCTGGGGCTGGCCGCCAACTACAATTTCGTGCCCGGATTTCTCTTCCGGGAGCGCACCCCGCAGGCCAGCCTGGGGCTTTTCGTGGGCCGCATCCTGGCCGAGGAGTCGCCGCCGCATGTGGCCGAGGCGGGGTTGGCCGTTTTGGCCAAGCACTATCCGGGCGCGGCGTTCGTGCCGTTTTTTCGGGCCATGCTCGAACTGCGGACCGGGGACGAGGCTGTGGCCGCCGGTCTTTTCGCCCAGGCCGAACCCGGATTGTCCAAGGCCGAGGACAAGGCCCTGGCCGCCTTCTATCAGGCCCACGCCCTGACCCTGGCCGGGCGCTTTGACGAGGCCGTGCCGCATCTGGACCGGGCCATCGGGCTGTGCCCCGAGGTGAAGGAGTATTTCAACCTGCGCGGCGTGGCCCGTTTCAAGGCCGGGGACTACGCCTCGGCGGCCCGGGATTTCGAAGCCGCCCTGAACCTGGACAGCGGGTCGGCCATGGACCTGGCCAACCTGGGATTGTGCCATGACCGGATGGGGCATGCGGATCTGGCCGTGCATTATCTTCAGGCGGCCGTGGAGTTGGACCCCGGGCTTGACTTCGCCGCCAAGCGGCTGGCCGAACGTGTGCTCGGCGATTCATAGCCGCATCCAAACCCTGGACAAATCACGGAAATGTGATAGAGCTAATCCGCGTTTCACAAAACGGGAACCGGATGGACAACGGCGTTCGGATGGTGCGGCCTAAGAAAGCTGCACGAAGGGATTGACAAGACCGTTCCCGGCTTTTAGAACCGCACAGGATTGGAGCGAAAGCAGCCGTCGTATGACAACCATGCGGCTTTCGGGCGGCAACGCCTCCCTCCGGGGAACTCCATGAGCCTTGACAAGAAACAGCGGATAGCTGTTTTTCGGTGGGGACGCCTGGAAACAGGCGAAGTTTTGACACTGGTACGCCACAGTGTTAAAGACGTACGTCACCTATTTTCAACACTCAAGGAGGATGCGCATGGCCATTGTTGAATTCAAAGGAAAGACTTTTGATGTCGACGAAGACGGCTTCTTGCAGAAGTTTGAAGACTGGTGTGAGGAGTGGGTCGAGTACGTGAAAGACTCCGAAGGCATCAAGGAACTGAGCCCCGAGCACCGCAAGGTCATCGAGTTCCTTCAGGACTACTACAAGAAAAACGGCATCGCCCCCATGGTGCGCATCCTGTCCAAGGTGACCGGCTTCAAGCTGAAGCACATCTATGAGCTGTTCCCCTCGGGACCGGGCAAAGGCGCCTGCAAAATGGCCGGCCTGCCCAAGCCCACCGGCTGCGTCTAGCCTTTCGCCGTATTCAGATTCGAAAGGCGGGGAGTTCGCTTCCCGCCTTTTTTTGCGGCCGATGTCCGGCGCCGTCCCCGCCGCCATGGATCAGGACACGCCCAGCGAACCTTTGGCCGGGCCGCCCAGGCGGCGCCCCGATGACCTCATGGCGCCTGCTCGCGTCCGATACGCCAGGACTATTTCTTTTTCGCCTGCGGCGCTGCGGCCGCCGTATTCTTGCCCGGAGGCAGGGCGGCCTTGGCCGGAGCGCCCGCCGCCGCCTTTTTTCCGCCGTCCTTGGCCTGGGCGGCGTCTTTGGCCCCCTTTTTGGCTTTGGGCGGATTTTTCTCCTTCTTTTTCTTGGACTTGGGTTTTGGCAGCTTGCCCTCGTCCGCCAACTGGAAGAGCTTTTTTTTCTTGCTGTCGAAGGTGATGGCGGTCTTGATGGCCGCCAGGGCCATGGCCATGATGCTTAAGACGATGACCAGGCCTTTTTGCAACTGCCATTTCTGGCGCTCCACCATGTCCGCCATGGCGCTTTGCCCGAAGTACCCCAGACCGTAGACGAAAAGCGGCACCACAAGAAGCGCCATGGCCAGTCCGGCGATCTCCATCCACATGAAGTTGCGGCCGAGCAGCATGGCGAAAAACGTGGAGTCGCGCACGATGCGCAGGCTTACCAGCCTGCCGCGCAGGGTCTTGATACGCTCGTCAACCAGGGGTAGGGCCTCCTGGCTTTTACGGAAATTCTCAGGGATGTTCAGGGTGGCGGTGCGCATCCAGTTGAGTTTGGCGGCGCAGAAGTTGAAATCGCGATTGAAATCCTTGAGGAGCTTGGGCAGGGGGAACCAGGCCGCCTCGCGCTGGATGGTCTTGAGTTCGTCGATCTGGGCCTGGCGTCTGGCCTGGATGTTTTTGATCTCGCTGTCCAGCTTGGCCTTGATGGCCTCGCTCAGGGCGTTCACCTCGGTCACCACGTCCTTGAAGGCCACGTAGTTTTTGATGGTCCCGAGTTGGGCCAGGGCCTGGATTCTGGCGCTGGTCTCTTTGAGATAGGCGTCTTCCGGGGGGAAGTGGACGCCCAGGGTGCCGGACATGGCCGCAAGCCCCTCCAATGCGTCGGCCGCCGCCAATCCGGCCTCGTTCCAGGGCTTCCACAGGGCGGCCAGGACATGCAGGCGACCCCGCTCCAGTTCCGGGTCCACCAAAATCCTGTTGAAGATGGTGGGTTCGGCGCGCATAAGTCCTGTGAAAAGAGCCATGCCCTGGTCGGTGAACCCCATCTTCACCATGCAGACCCCTTGCCGGTATTCCGGCTCCACCCAGCGCGGCGTCTCCTTGGCCGTCAGCTTGTAAAGACCTATGGCCTTCTGGTAGTCGCCCTGCATCTCCATGGCCCGGGCCTGGAGAAAGAGGAAGGCGGCTCGCTGCATGGGGGTATAGGACAGGCGCATGGCCTCCTGCCAGTAATAGCCGGTCTTGACCCAGTCCCCTGCCTCCATGGCCAGAAATCCCTGCAAGGCCCGGGGCTGGTAGCCCCGGGTGTAGCGCAGAAGGGCCTGGGAGATGAATTTTTCCGCTTCTTCGGTGTTTGCGGCCCGGAGATTGTCCAGGGCCTGCCACAGAAATTCCCCTTCCCGGGGCGAAAGCTGGGTGAGTCCCGCCGGGAGGTCCTTGCCCTTGCTGCGCCATATGGCCTCGATCATGCGCGGCTGACAGGCGTAGGTGACCTCGAAGGCGGCCCGAAGCATGAGCGAGGTCTTGTCCGAGGCCGACAACAGCGAGGCCGCCACGGTCGCCGGATCGGCCGCCAGCGCCGTCTCCAGGGCCTTGAAGTGCTCGTTCATGTCCGCGATGTCCAGGCGCGTCAGGCTGTTCCAAACGCCCGGGTTCCATTCCGGGATCTGTTTGGACGGACAATGGACCGGATCGTGGTTGGTCAGGCCGCAGTAGAAGCATACGGGCTTGTCGCCGGACATCAGTTGGGCCGGATATTCGAAGGGCAGGGCGCCGATTTCGGCGGCATCGCCTTCCGCCGCCAGCCGGACGCTGCACCAGTCCTCCACGGATTTGCCGCGCGAGGCGTAGCGGGCGTCGTTGATCGTGAAGTCGCCTCCGAGCAGGAAGGCGGATCGATAGCTCATGTGCGGGAAATCCGGGGTGAGCTTGTCCCAGTTCAGATTGACCTTGCGCGGCAGATCCTTGGCGAAGGAGTAGCCTTTCCTGGGCACGGCGGCCATGACGCTCGGCCAGTATTTATGCTCCACCTCATCGGCGTGCAAAGCCGCGATCATGACCAGCACCTCGCGACACCACGTGCGGTACTGGCGCAGGCCCTCCAGCGGGCACAGGATGAAGCCCTCGTGGGCCACGTATTTGACGCCCATGCGTTCGAGCAGGACCTGGAGCTTGCCGTAGATGGTGCGCCAGCCCTCGGATGTGTTCTTGTCCAGGGGGTCGCCCAGGGGTTTGGTGATGAAAAACCAGCCCAGGCCCGAGTCGTAGGACAGGCCCTGGGCCGGGTCGAGCAGTTCCCAGGCCACCTTCATAAGCCCCGAGGGCGCCGGGGCCGGGAGGGTGGACAGCCCGGGCGTGGCGGTGATCATGGCCTTGAGGTTGGGGTGGATCCATATCTGCATTTCCTCGGCGGGCGCGATTTTCTGGCGCGTGGCGTCCACCGTGGCCCCGACGGTCACCTCAAGCTTCGGGCCGATGAGGATGGAGGCGGGCATGGCCACCAGACTCATGGCCAGCTTGTTCACCCGGCCCCAGATCTGCATCCGGGCCAGGGCGTTTAAGGCCTCCTCCCCGAAAAAGCACCACAGGGCCTGGTAGTTTTCCTCGGCCACGAGAAAGCCGCCATAGTCCTGGAACATCTGCCCGAATGACGGGTCAAGCTGGCCGGACCACACGACCCATACCGCGATGCCGGAATGGACCATGCGGGACTGGGGAACCTTGGGGGCCTTGTCCAGGACGGTCGAAAACGAAAGCATGGACAATCTCGTTCTTTTTTCCTACCAAGTGGCTATGGACATCTCACAAACCATTGCTACGCTGAAAAAGGCGCCCGGCTTCCACGAGAAGGTGGGCATGATCCTGACCCATAACGGCGTGGTCCGGGCCACCACCCGGGACGGACGTCCCGTGACCCGCATCGAGGTCACCCCGGATTTCGCCAAGATGGAGGCCATCCGGGCCGAATGCGAGACACTCCCCGGCGTCTTCAAGATTCTTGTGGAGGCGCATGGCGGCGTCCTCGCTCCCGGCGACGATCTGCTTTTCATCGTGGTGGCCGGAGACATCCGGGAAAACGTGCTTGAGGCCCTGACCATAACCCTCAACCGGATCAAGTCCGAGGCCGTGGCCAAACGCGAAACCCTGGCCGTTTCCTGACCCAGGCCCTGCCCATGGCGGCTTTGTGCGCTCATGCGCCGTTCTCGCAGGCCTTGCCAAGGCCGAGGCTTCGCCCAGCCATCTCCCATACCCGCTGCGCCTCTTCCAGTCGGCCCCGCTTGCCGCAGCCCTGGGCGTAGATGCGGACCTTGCGCGCCAGTTCATTTTCCATGCAATCCCGATGCCAGGGACTCATTTTCTCGGTGGCCAAAATCTTGGCCAAGGACCGGATGCGAAACAAATCCATGCCGATGAACCGCGCCGAGAGCTGGTCCGTCCGGCCCCCCTGGCGCACGGTGAGCGCCTCGTCGAAAAGCCCGATGGGGCCGCTAAGCAGCATGCGCAGCCACAGGTCGTAGTCCTCGCAGGCGGCAAGCCCCTCGTCGAAGCCGCCAAGTCGCAGCAGATAGTCCCGTTTGATCATGACGCTCGACGGGCTGACCAGACACAGGCGCAGGGCCGCCTGGAAAAAGTCGCCGTCCCGCTTCAGATGCGCCTGGCGCGGATTGACCCGCCTGCCGCCGCGCATCCATATCTCCTGGGTCTGGCTTGCGGCGTGGCCTGTGTCCGCCATGAAGGCCGCCTGCCGGGCCAGTTTGCCGGGAAGCCAGACGTCGTCGGAATCCAGAAAGGCCACATAGCGCCCCCGGGCCAGGGACACGCCCAGGTTTCGGGCCGCCGACACCCCCCGGTTGATCGTGCGCACCGTGCGCAGCCGGGAATCGTCGAATCCGGCCAGCACGGACGGCGTGTCGTCCGTGGAGCCGTCGTCCACAACCACAAGCTCCAGGTCCGCGCCTTCCTGGGACAGGACCGAGCGAATCGCCCCGGCCGCCATCTCCGCCCGGTCAAATGTGGGGATCACCGCCGAAACCACGACCATGTCCGTCCTCCCGAAACACACATACCCCACACAGGCGAAAGGGCCAAATCCTCCTCTTTCGCTTCACCGCGCCGCATGGCATGATCCCCCAAAGGACTCCGCCCATGCATACCGATCCCCGCCGTACCTACCGTCAGCCCCTGTCCCCCCGCGCCGGGGAGACGGCCTTTCAGGTGGTGGTGGAGCAGACAGACCTGCGTATCGTGGCCAGACGGGATCTCTCTCGCGAGGTCGCCGCGTTCGTGCATGAGCTTCGGGCGGGACTCAAAAATCACATCCTGCTCGATCCGGATTTCGCCGCAAGCCTTGTCCCTGTTGACGTTCCGCCTGCCGCGCCGTCGCTTGTGCGCCGCATGGCCCATGCCGCCCGCCTATGCGGGGTGGGACCCATGGCCGCCGTGGCCGGGGCCGTCGCCCAGGCCGTGGCCGACAGGTTCCAGGACGAAAGCCCAGACATCCTGGTGGAAAACGGGGGCGACATCTTCATGCACTCCACTACCGACCGCACCATCGCGCTATTGGCCCGGCCCATCGAAGGCGCCCGCCTCGCCCTGCACGTCGCCGCCGACCGCTTCCCGCTCTCGGTGTGCACCTCATCCGGCCGTGTGGGCCATTCCTTAAGCTTCGGACAGGCGGATATGGTGGCCGTCCTGGCCCGGGACGGGGCGCTGGCCGACGCCGCCGCCACGGCCCTGGGCAATCTCCTGCATTCCGAGGCGGATATGGAGACCATGCTGGCCCACGCCCAAACCCTGGCCAAACGCGGCATTACCGGGGTCTTCGCCCAGATCGGCGAGGCCGTCGGCGCCTGGGGCGACCTGGAGCTGGCGGCGCTGGAAGAGTAAATCGGGGCTGGCTGGCTCGTCTGCGTCGGGGCTTTTTGCCCCGAACCCCGCCCGGGGGAAATCATTTCCCCCGGACCCCCTGATCTCCGGGCGTCGCCCACAGGCGCTTCGCGCCTGTGGGCGACGCCCGGAAAGCCAGGACGGCCGGAGAACGTGATTACTCCCGTACGCGGACGCGAAGCGCGACAGAGTTTTTTGAAGAGGGGTCCAGGGGAGAAACTTTTTTGCAAAAAAGTTTCTCCCCTGGTCTTTTTGGCCCTATGCCGTGAGCACGGCCATGGCCTCGTCCACCGAGGCGTCGTCGTGGACGATGCGGTTGAGGGCCTGGAGCAGGGTGCGGGGATTTTTGTCCTGGAAGATGTTGCGCCCCACGGACAGCCCTTTGCCCCCGGCGTCCAGGGAGTCGCGGATCATGGTCAGAAACTCGCGGGTGGTTTTCGTCTTGGGGCCTCCGGCGATGACCACGGGCACGGCGCAGCCGCCGCAGACAGCCGCAAAGGAGGCCTTGTCTCCGGTGTAGGGCACCTTGACCACGTCGGCCCCCAGCTCCATGCCTACCCGGGCGCAGTGGGCCACCACCTCGGGATCGAATTCGTTTTTGATTTTTGGGCCACGGGCGTAGATCATGGCCAGCATGGGTATTCCCCAGGCGGCGGCGCTGCGGGTGATGCTCCCCAGGTCCTCGAGCATCCGCGATTCGGTCTCGTCGCCCAGGTTGATGTGTGTGGACACGGCGTCCGCGCCCAGACGGATGGCCTCCTCCACGTCGCACACCAGGGTCTTGGCGTTGGGGAAGGGCGACAGGCTGGTGCTGGCCGACAGGTGCACGATGAGCCCGATGTCCCGGCCCTTGGCCCGATGGCCGCAGGCCACCACGCCCTTGTGCATGAGCACGGCGTTGGCCCCGCCCTCCACCATGTGGGTCACGGTGTCGCGCATGTTCTCAATGCCCTGGATGGGGCCGACGCTGACGCCGTGATCCAGGGGGACGATGATGGTGCGGCCGGTGTCGCGGTTGAAGATGCGTTCGTTCCGGATGCGTTTTCCGATGAGCATGGCTGGCTCCCTTTGGGTTTTTCCACGAGCGGGGGCGGGGGCGGTCCGAAAAAAGGGCCGCCGGCTTATGAAGCCCGCGGCCCTTTCGAGGCGGTTTGTGTGGTGGTGCGACGCTAGATCGTCTTCCACCCCGCCGGGCCACGGGCGCACCTGTAACCGTAATAATAATACGAGCCCTGGCAGGGCGCATACGGCTGGGAGGCCATGGGGCGGTTCGGCGTGGGACGATGCATGGCGGAAAACTATGTCGAACCGGACAGGCCTGTCAAGGGACCTTCCTTTGAAGACCGCTACTTTGGCGTCGTGCCCAGCCCGTCCTCAATGATTTTCCGGGCCGTCTCCCGGTTGTCGGCGCCAGGGGTGACGGTATTTGGGCTATAGTCCGCGTCGGGGTTCGGGCGGATCAAAAGCCGCCCGCCGCCGCCCTCGCTGACCAGCTTTTGGGCCGTGCAGGCGTTTTTGCAGGCCGGGCATGTCGCGTTGCACAGGGCCTTGGCCCCGTCTCCGGCGTGGGTCACATGGCAGATGACCGCCCCTTTCGGGTCCAGGCAGGCATAGGCCTCGGCCCGGGCGTCGGATGTCCAAAAAAACGCCGTCAAAGCGGATAGCAGGTAAAGGACAGGCATACGTCGACTCCTTGTCGCTGTCGCCGGACGCTTACTCCCGGGCGCGGACGATGTCCGCCCCGACCCCGGCGAGCTTGACCTCCATGGATTCATAGCCCCGGTCCAGGTGGTAGACGCGCTGGACCTCGGTTGCGCCGTGGGCGGCCAGTCCCGCCAGGACCAGGGAGGCGCTGGCCCGCAGGTCCGAGGCCATGACCGGCGCGCCGATCAGCCGTTTCGCGCCATGCACGAAGGCGTTTTGGCCGGAAACCTTGATCCTGGCGCCCAGGCGGACCAGTTCCTGGACGTGCATGTAGCGGTTCTCGAAGATGTTTTCCTTGATGGAGCCAGCTCCCTTGGCCAGGCACATAAGCGCCATGATCTGGGCCTGCATGTCCGTGGGGAAACCGGGATAGGGCAGGGTGGACACGTCGGTGTTGACCAGTTCGCCGCGCCGAAAGACCCGCACGCCGGACGGGACGTCCTCAAAGCCCACGCCCATCTCCGAAAGCTTGGCTACGACGGCGTCCAGGGCGCCCAGGGGGCAGTTCTCAAGCACCAACTCGCCGTCCGTGATGGCTGCGGCCACCATGTAGGTCCCGGCCTCGATGCGGTCGGACATGACGGCGTAGCGGCCGCCGTGCAGGGTGGGCACGCCGTCGATGGTGATGACGCTTGTGCCCTGGCCGGTGATTTTGGCGCCCATGGCGATGAGAAACTCGGCCAGATCGGTGATTTCCGGCTCCCGGGCGGCGTTTTCCAGGATGGTGCGGCCTGTGGCCAGGCTTGCGGCCATGAGCAGGTTCTCCGTGCCGCCCACGGTGGGGAAGTCGAAGATGATGTGCGCGCCGGTTAAGCCCTCGCAGCGGCCCTCGATATAGCCCGCCTCCAGGGTGAAAGTCGCGCCCATTTTTTCCAGGGCCGTGAGGTGCAGATTGACCGGGCGGGCCCCGATGGCGCAGCCGCCCGGCAGGGCCACCCGGGCCTTGCCCAGGCGGGCCAGAAGCGGCCCCAGGCACAGGACCGAGGCGCGCATGGTCTTGACCAGATCGTAGGGGGCCTCGAACTGGAGGCGTGCGGCCGGTGATACCGTGACCCGGTTTTCCTCGAAGGTGGTGGGCAGCCCCAGGATATTGAGGAGCTTTAAGGTGGTGAAGATGTCGCGCAGGCGCGGCACGTTTTCGTATTCGATGGGCCCGTCCATCAGGGGGGCGGCCAGGAGGATGGGCAGGGCGGCGTTTTTCGAGCCGCTGATGCGGACCGCGCCGTGCAGGGGCTTTGCGCCCCGGATGACCAGTTTGTCCATGCTGCGGGGATGTCCTTTATGAAATCGGGATGTCGCGGCATGCGCCGCAAATGCGTCCTGATGCATATCCTGGCCCGGACCCGGGGGCAAGCGGGGCGGAAATATCCGCTCAGCCCAGGAAAAATCTTGACCTTGGAAATGTGTTTGGATACATCTCGAAATTCACGCGGTGACTGTAGCTCAGTTGGTAGAGTACCAGGTTGTGGCCCTGGGTGCCGTGGGTTCGAGCCCCATCAGTCACCCCATTTTTTCCCAGACGAAAGGCCCGGTTCACGCCGGGCCTTTCGTTTACGCGCCTGGGGGGGATTTCCTCAGCGCGCCTCCCGCCACCACGGACCGCCCGCATGCGGCGCGGCCATGTCGATGCGTTCGCCCATGCGCGGCGTCGAAAGCAGGACGCCATGCTCTCCGGCCAGGGTGCTCATGCGCTCAAGCGGCTCCTGCCAGGGATGGAAGGCCAGGTCGAAGGTGCCGTTGTGGATCGGCACGAGCCACCGGCCGCGCAGGTCGCGGTGGGCCTGTAGCGTCTCCTCCGGCTGCATGTGCACCAGCGGCCACTGCACGTTGTAGGCCCCTGACTCCAAAAGCGTGATGTCAAAGGGGCCAAAGCGTTCGCCGATGGCCGCAAAGCCCTGAAAATATCCGGAATCCGCACTAAAAAACACCCGCATCCCGTCGGCCAGGATGGCCCAGGACGTCCAAAGCGTCTTGTCGGTGTCGCCCATGCCCCGGCCGGAGAAATGCTGCGCCGGGGTGGCCACGAAGACGATGTCCGCCACCTGCGTTGACTGCCACCAATCGAGCTGTCGCACCTTGGCCGGGTCCACGCCCCAGGCGATCAACTGTTCGCCGACCCCAAGCGGCGCGAGAAAGGTCCCTGTCTTGTCAGCCAGGGCCGCGATGGCCTCACGGTCCAGGTGATCGTAGTGGTTGTGGGACAGGAGCACGCCCTCGATGGGCGGCAGATCGGCCACGGCGATGGGCGGGGCGTGAAAGCGTCTGGGGCCGGCCCACTGCACGGGCGAGGCCCGCAGGCAGAACACCGGGTCCGTCAGCCAGAACCGGCCCCCAAGTTTGAGCAGGATCGTCGAATGGCCGAGGCGGTAGAGACTGTTGTCTGGCGCATCGAGCAACTGCTGGCGCGTGAGCTCCACGACCGGTATGTCCTGGCTGGGCGTCGTGTCGCCGTTTTTTCCGAAAAAAAACGTCCACCACAGGCTCAGTTTTTTCCAGGCCCCAAACTCCTGCCGGGGCGTGTCGTTGCGGAACATGCCGTCCCGATTCTGGGGGGAATCGGGATAGGTAGGCAAGGCGACGGTGTGGGCGCAGGCGAAATACGTGGTCACAAGCAGGACTCCGGCCAGCAGCATGATGAGGATGCGTTTCATAGTGATCGTGGGGTGAGAGGTAAACCGGGCTTCTTCAGTATAAGGGACATCGTAAGGATATACAACATCGCGTCACGGCCGTATCGTGGGCCTCCCCCGGGAGTATGCGCCCGGCGCAATCGCGGGGAGACGCCGGTCGACCGGAATCGACCCGGGGCCGTCGGCTGGGAGGGGGAATTGCGTAATGCCATGCGGACGCGATTTTGATACGATATCCGGAACACGTATTTTTTGCTGGGAGGAGAGTGTATGAAAAGCGTTGTGATGGTTGTTTTGCTGGTGTTTGCCGCCGTGGGCCCGGCCTGGGCCGAGACGGGTTTTCTCAATGTCCACAAGATGATCATCGACTCCAAGGAAGGGAAGAAGGCCACGCAGCTCATCCAGGAGCAACGGCAGAAAAAGGAGAAAGAGGTCTTGGCGAAAAAGGCCGAGCTGGACACGCTCAAGGAGGCCATCGCCAAGGCCGGGTCTGAGAAAAAAGACATCACCGGCCTGATCAAGGACTATGCCGAGAAGGAGAAGGAGCTCAAACGGCAGGCCGAGGACGCCGATCTCGAACTCAAGCAGCGCGACAAGGAGCTGACCGACGAGTTGTTGAAAAAGGCCGCCCCCGTGCTGGCCAAGGTGGCCAAGGATAAAAAGCTTACGCTGGTCATCACCAACCCGGCCGTGGTCGGCTACGTGGCCCCGGAGGCGGATATCACGGAGGCCGTGGTCAAGGAGATGGACAAGTCCGCAAAATAGCCCCGTGCGGGGAGGCGCTCGCAGGCGGCGCCCGCTACGGACCAGCCCGCGTCGATCATGCAATCATGGTCGGCGCGGGCTTTTTGTCATGGGGCGCGGGCGGCCTCGGCTGTGCGCGGCGGGATGCGGGACTTGGCCCCTCGCCTGTGCGCGGCGTCGTAACGGACAGGGCGGCGCGTGGGCTGTAGGGTGAAGGTCCCGGGGAGCGGCAAAGGCGCGGTCAACTGGCTGGGCGGGCCTGCCCGGCCGGTCCGGGCAAGGCCTGGGCCGTGGGCGACTCGGGCGTCAGGTGCGGCGTGAAAAGCTCCACAGGGGCAGGCGCGGCGGGCGGGGCGAAGGTGTCCGGACCTGGGGCAGGCGTGGCCTGGGCCACGGACCGGGGCTTGCCCGCCGCCTGCATCATGGCCAGAAGCGGTTCCACCTTGGCCTTGAAGGCGGCCATTTTCCCGGCCGGAACCGGATCGGCCATGATCTTGGGATTTTCCAGGACGTTGATGGCCTGTCCGTTCTTGTACATCCTGAAGTCCAGGTGCGGGCCGGTGGCGTAGCCCGTGGACCCCACGTAGCCGATGATTTCGCCCTGGCGCACCGCCTTGCCCTTGGCCACGCCCTTGGCGACGCGGCTGAAGTGGTTGTAGCGGGTCGAATAGGTCTGGCTGTGCCGGATGGTCACGAAGTTTCCGGCCGCATGATTGTAGCCCTTCTCCTCCACCACGCCGCCGCCGATGCTCCATACCGGGGTGCCTTCCGGCGCGGCGTAGTCCACCCCCAGATGGGGCCTGCGCACATGCAGGACAGGATGCAGGCGGCTGTGGGTGAACCCCGAGGAGATGCGGCGAAAAGACAGGGGGGCGCGCAAAAAGGCCTTGCGCAGGGCCTGGCCGTTTTGGTCGAAATAACCGCCCTTGCCGGACTTCTCGGCATAGTGGAAGGCCCTGGCGGTCTTTCCCTGGTTGGTGAACTCCGCCGCCAGGATGCGCCCGTAGCCCACGAAGGTCTCACCGGCGTAGCGCTTTTCGACCACCGCCTTGAAGCTGTCCCCACGGCGCAGATCCTTGCAGAAGTCGATGTCCCAGGCGAAAATGTCGGCCAGATTCCCGGCCAATTCCGAATCCTCTCCGGCCTTTTTCACGGCCGCGAAGAGCGTGTCCTCAATGGTCCCAAAGACGGCCTCGGCCCGGTACTGCTGGGGTTCGGCCTCGATGGCGATCTGGTATTCGCCGCGTTCGGCCCGGATGACCAGTCGCTCCAGAGGGCTTATGACGTATTCAAAGGACAAAAACTCCCCGTCCTGGGTGGTGATGCGGTAGCCCTGCCCGGCCTGGATGCGCGACAGCCGGAATTCGCGGCTCTCACGGGAAAGGCGATGAATTTCAGCCGGATCGATGTATTTTCCGAGAATGCCGGCCATGGTGTCCCCCTGGCTCACGGTCCCCTCGAGGACCTGCTCAGCGGGACCGCAGGCCGCCTCAGGCTCGAACAGTCCGTCTGGCGAAACCATGGCCAGTCGGTCTTCCGAGGGGCGTGCGGCGTCTTCGAGGTCCTCCTGCATGGCCGAGATGACAAAGAAAAAGAGCCCCAGCACGCAGACCGCAAAAACGGCCACGCCAAGGCGCGGGACAGTGAAAAACCGGCGCGGATCAGCCGGTTGCGACGGGGTCGGGGAAGCAGGCCTGCGGGATATCCTCATGACGTCCTTGTCGTTTGCTGCCATTTCTTGGCGCTATCGCTACAAGAATTTTTTCCTCATGTCCAGGGGATGGGTATGATTTTTTGACTCCGGATCGAGATGGAAGCGAAAGTACCGCATCGTCATGGCGATAACTGCACGATCCAGGCAGAAAAGCGCACGCCACATGGCGCCAGAAGGTTGATGGTACTGAAACTCGCAAGACTCTTTTTGGGTGGGGAAGCAGCTCGTGGAGAAGGTTACGGCTACATGCAACAAAGAGAGATCATGCCTGGGGCAGGCGCATCTTGCATGCATAAGCATGGTGGTCGCGTCTGGCCCAACATGACAGGCGGGACATTCACCCTCAAAATGCGCCAGGCGCATCCGGGCAGGCGGGCAGGGGAATCGTCGCTTATTTGACGTTCACCCGGCCCTGATAGCGGCCAGCGGCGTCGTACACCCGATATCCGCCCCGGCCGTCGGGGGCCAGGGATTTGGTGTGCGTGCCTGTGGCGTCAAACGTGCGGTATCCGCCGCGGCCATCGGCAGCGACCCGGCCGGTGAACTTCCCCGTCGCATCGATCTGGGGGGCGCTCCCTTTTGCAGCAATAGACGCCTTGGGCGACGCCTTTTTTCCGGTTTTCGGCGTGGGCGTAGGTTGGTCGGCATCGGCTGCATGGCCCGGCGCCTGGGCGACTCCGCCGCCTTGGCCTGCCGCCTGTCCCGTAGCGCGGGGACCGGCCGCAGGGGCGGGCGTCTCCGTCCGGCGGGTGGTGTCCGGGATGGGTTCGATGCCCTTTTCCCGCATATTATCCACGAAGTTTGTGGCCGGGGCGCCGGTTCGCCGTTTGGGACCGGTTGGCGCGGCGCCTTTTTGCTGGAGTTGCCGGTACAGCGAATCCCCTTCGGCCGTCCATGCCTCGGCGACGGGCAGGGCCGTGATGAGCAGGCCGCACAAAAAATAGAGGGGAAGGGGGCGCATGCGATACGTCTAGCAAATCGCGTTCCGTTGTCGCCGGATCAGGCGGGCGTAAAACGGTCTCCGGATCGTGCAGGGCAGGTTCGGGCTTGAATCCCGGCCGCCTGGGCGGTAAGGAATTGCCGCGACATAGGAGGGCAAGGCCATGCGGTATATGTGTCTGTTATGCGGCTATACGTACGATCCCGAAAAGGGCGACCCCAAGGGGGGATTGACGCCGGGGACGGAACTGTCCACGGCCCCGAGGGAATGGGTCTGTCCGCGCTGTGGTGCGGACCAGGACAAGTTCGCCATGCGCGACGACGAGGATGACTAGCGCCGCAGGGCGCGTCAGCCCTCGCGGATGATCAGATGGGCCGTATCCAGGCGGTTGTTGAGCTGGCGCTTGTAGCGCTGGGCCTCGTGCACGGATGAGAACGAGCCGATCATCACCCGGTACCAGACGCCCCTGTCGCCCAGATCGGCCGTGACGACCCGGGCCGGAACGCCTTTTTGGCCCAGGGTTTTGGCGCGGGCGGCGGCCTCGTTTGCGGTTTGGAAGGAGCTTTCCTGCAGAGCAAGCTCGCCGTGTCCCTGGCTGGCGTCCGCCGTGGCGACGGCCATTGTGGGCGTGGCGACGGCCGATGTGGGCGCGGCGACGGTGGTGCGGGACGGCGGCGTGGGCTCGAAAACCGTCACCGTGGCAGGCTGGTAGGGTTTGGGGGTATAGGGGGCTGCCCCTGTCCATGAATGGGGCTGGGTCTCGGCGACCACGGGCCGGGGCAGGGGCGGCGCGGCAGGCACCCGCAACTGCGGTCTGGAAACGGCCACGACGGTGGCCTGGGATTCGTCGATGGCGGTCGCCAGGGGCCTTTGCGCCGGGACTGCGGGTGCGGCGGCGAAGGCCGCCCGGCTCGGGGGATCGGCCAGGGTGATGCGGGCGGAGGGCGCCTTGCTGGCGCGGGTCGCGCCTGCGGGGGCGGTCTGTTCGGCCAGGTAGGTCTTTTTGTCTGTCGGCGTGAAGCTGGCCTCCAGGATTTCCTTCGTCTCGCGGTTGCGCACCTGCGAGCTGCGGCCGCCCAGGACCACGGCGATGATCCGGGTGTCGCCGCGCTTGGCGGTGGCCACGATGTTGTAGCCGGATGCGGCCACCCAGCCGGTTTTGATGCCGTCCACGCCGTTACATTCCGTCAAAAGCCTGTTGCTGTTGTGGCGCACGCTGCCGCGATGGGCGACGGAGGTCTTGGAGTGGTGCTCCAGGGAGCGGGGAAACCGGCGCAGATAGGACGTGGCCAGCTTCATCATGTCCCGGGCCGTGGTGAACTGTCCCGGAGACGGCAGGCCGTTGGGGTTTTCGAACGTAGTGGAGGACATGCCAAGCTCGCGGGCCTTGCGGTTCATGCGGGCCACAAAGGCGTCCACGCCGCCCAGGTATTCGGCCACGGCCATGCAGGCGTCATTCCCCGAGGCCACGGCCATGCCGTCTAAGAGTTCGCGAATGGTGACCGTCTCTCCGGCCCGCAGGCGCATGCTCGATCCGCCTGTTCCGGCGGCCCGGGGGCTGATTTTCACCTGATCGCCAGGGCGCAGCCGACCAGCCTCGATGTCCTCGAAAACCAGGTACATGGTCATGATTTTGGTGATGGAGGCCGGGGGGATGCGGCGGTCGGCGTCCTGTTCGTGCAAGACGGCGCCGGTGCCGAAGTCGACGACCAGGGCCGCCTTGACGTCGAGGTCGCCCGTGGGGGGCGCCTTGGCCTTGGTCCTGGCCATGGCCTGAGACGCCGTGCCATGCACCAGGATGGCGATAAGAAAGACGACCTGTAGTATCCGACGCATGCCCTGCCCCCTTTGCGCTATTTCCTTGCGCGACTCGACGCCAATAATCCCCCATTGGATGTGAGCAGGAACCATGCCACCTCCTGCCTCTTTCCGGCGATACGACGGGTCTCGGCCTTGGGAGGAGGGGGGAAAACCGCTCTTTGCAGGGGGTGTTTTCAATCGTGCGACATCCATAAATGAGAGGGGACACGGCCATAGCGGCGTTGGTTGCGGCCGTCGCCGTTTTATAATGTTAGAAAGTGGACGGCGCCGTGAATCAAAATGATGCACGCCGCAGCCGCCGACGGGGAGGCGGGGGGACGATGATTTCGTTGGTCAGGGCCGGAGGATGGGCGCTGTCGGACGTCCGCCGAGATGTTTTTATTGACAGCCACGGCGCGGGGAAATAGGTAGCAGCCTTTCAAGGAAGGTCGGCCGACGCAGGAAATTGCGCCGGTCGTGAAGTCATTATCGCCTTGTGGAGTTTTCTTCCCGATATGATCAAACGCAAAACGTTGCATACGATCACCATGGTGCTGGCGCCGCTGTTATTTTTGGAACTGGCCTCCTATGGGATGCTGGCTGCGCTTTTTGAGGGGCCGGGCCGGGTCAGGGAAAACCGGCGCACCCTGTTGGCCGTGGACACCAGCCAGGCGGGCCTCATCTCTGCCGGACGCACCAAGCAATTCCAATACATCCTGCATCCGTATCTGGGGTTCGTGTACGACTCCACCTACAACTCCGCTATAGGTCCCTATGGATTTGTGGGGCATGACATCGTATCCGCCCGCTCGGACAACGACTTCAATGTGGTGATCGCAGGCGGCTCCGTGGCCGGAAACTTTTATGTGCTGGAATTTTCGGAACTGCGTCAACGCCTGGAGGCCATGCCTGCCCTGGCCGGTAAAAAGATCAATGTGTCCTGCATCGCCACGGCCGGTTATAAGCAGCCGCAACAGCTCTTATCCGTGACGTACCTGTTGTCGCTCGGCGCGCGCATCGACCTGCTGATTAATATCGACGGTTTCAATGAAATGGTCGTCCCGCTGACCGAGAACTACCAGCAGGGCATCTCCGTGTTTTATCCCACCATGTGGAAGGACCTGACCGACGATCTGGGAGATTCGCGGCAACGCGCCCTGATCGGGGAGTTGGGGCTTTTGGACGCCACGCGCACCACCCTGGCCGAGTGGTTCTCCTGGCCCGGACTTTCCTGGTCCATGACCGCCAATCTGACCTGGTTTCTTGTGGACAGCGCGTTGGCCGGAACGTCCAGCCGGACGCTCAACGATCTGGAGCGCGCCTCCGGTACGGTCAAGGCGTTTCAACGGGGACCGGTCGTAAAAGAGGACCGCGACACGGCCCAGGAGCGTCTGGCCGACAACTGGGCCGCCTCAAGCCGCATCCTGGCCGAGTTGGCCCGCTCCGGCGAGTTCGCCTACGTGCATGTGTTGCAGCCCAACCAGTACGTGCCGGATTCCAAGCCCATGTCGGAGGCCGAGAAACGGCTGGCCATAAGCCCCGCCCCCGGCATCGCCGAGACCACGGCCCAGGGCTACGAGCGGTTGGCCCGGCGCATCCCGGACATCGAAAAGGCGGGAGTCGCCTTTCTCGACGCCACCATGGTTTTTAAAAACGTAACCGAAGACGTCTATTTCGACACCTGCTGCCATTTCAACAAACGTGGCAGCGACATCCTTCTCGACGCCATCTTCGGCTTTCTGGCCGACTCCGCCCTTATTTCAAAAAAGCCGAAGTGATCCGGCGCCGCCGAGTGCGGCCCGTCTGTCCGTGGCGGCCGCTGGACGTATAGACCCGCCTCAGGCCGCGACGTGTCCGGCGCAAAGAGATCCCCATTTCGGCGGCGCCGGATGGTTTCACAACGAGAAAAGGGGTCAGGTCGTTTCGACCTAACCCCTAAATGTTCGTGGTGCGCCCGAGAGGATTCGAACCTCTGACCTACGGATTCGTAGTCCGGCGCTCTATCCAGCTGAGCTACGGGCGCGCGAGAAGCGGATAACTAACCCCGGGCCGCGTCAGCGTCAAGTTTTTTTTCCGGGTCCGTGACGTGGCCGTTATGTCACTCAGGGACAGGGTGTTGACCCATGGGGCCGGTTTTGGGATGATGCGTGATCGTCGGCGGTCTGTCGTACGCGCCCACCTGCACATGCTCCCTGGAGAAACGTTACCGTCATGAAAGTCCATCGCGCCGCCAGGATGGAACGCTGCATCGGATGCCACGCCTGCTCCCTTGCCTGCGCCAGACTGGTCCACAAAATGATCTCCTGGAACGCCTCCGGCATCCGCATCAAGTCCTCGGGCGGGGTGACCAGCGGCTATCAGGCCGTGCTCTGTCTGGCCTGCGATCCGCCGCCCTGCGCCGCCGCCTGTCCCACCGGGGCCATGAGCCCCCGCAAGTCCGGGGGCGGGGTGCTGCACAAACGTTCGGTGTGCATCCGTTGCGGCCAGTGCGCCGCCGCCTGTCCCGTGGGGGCCATCGCGCTCGACGCCGACAACGCCCCCTATGTGTGCATCCACTGCGGCCGCTGCATTGAATATTGTCCCCACGGCTGCCTTGAACTCTTTGACGTCGAAGAAAAGCGTCCCCTGTGCCAGGAGGCCTGCCATGTCCCCAAAGACGCCGAGTGATTACGATCCCGCCGCCGCCTTTCGGGTGCTGGTGGTGGATCTTGCGGCCAGGCGCGGCGATGTGGCCCTTATCGAGGGGCGCGACCGCGTGGTGGGCGGCAGCGGCCTGGCCGCGCTGCTCTATGAAAAATACGGCCTGCCGGACTCCCCGGCCTTTCATCCCGGCCAGCCGCTTATTTTCGCCATCGGGCCGCTGACGGGCTATTTTCCGCTCATGAGCAAGACCGTGTGCGGATTCAAGTCCCCCTACGTGGAGAACTACGCCGAGACCCACGCCGGAGGGCGCTCGGCCATGTCCCTGCGTTTCGCCGGATACGACGCCCTGGTCATCACCGGCCGGGCTGCGGCCCCGGCGGCCCTGGTGGTGGGTTCGCGCACCCTGAAGGTGCTGGACGTGCACTACCTGTGGGGGGCGGACGTCTTCACCGCAGGCAAGCTTTTGCGCAAGATCGTGCCCGGCAACTCCGGCCACCGCAGCATTTTCCGCATCGGCCCGGCAGGCGAGAACCTCCAGGCCTACGCCTGCATCAACGTGGACACCTACCGCCACTTCGGCCGCCTGGGCGCGGGCGCGGTCATGGGGGCGAAAAACCTCAAGGGCGTCGTCATCCATGGCGATTCGGACCTTCCCCTGCCCGAAAACAAGGCCTATCCCAAGCTTTTTGCCGACATCCACGCCAAGGCCACGGCCACGGACATGATGGAGAAGTACCACAACCTGGGCACGCCGGTGAACGTCCTGCCCTTAAACGAGCTCAAGTCCCTGCCCTGGCGCAATCTTCAGGCCACGGCCGACCCGGACGCGGCCAAGGTCTCGGGCGAGGAGTTCGCGGACAAGTTGCTCATGAGCAACGCCGCCTGTTCCGGGTGTCCCGTAGGCTGCATCCATGTGGGCATGCTGCGGGAGATGTTCTCGGACAAGCACCGGTTCTATATCCGGCAGGTGCCCTATGACCACGAGCCGAACTTCGCCTGCGGCTCCATGCTCGGGGTCACGGACCCCAAGGATATCCTGGCGCTTATCGACGCCGCAGACCGCCAGGGCCTGGACGTCATCTCCGCCGGGGTGGCCCTGGCCTGGGCCACAGAGGCCATGGCCAAAGGGGTCGTGACCAGGGAGATGGTCCTGACCGATCTGGCCTTCGGCGACGCTGAGGGCTACAAGACCGCGCTGTATCATCTGGGGCATAAGACCAATGATTTCTACGCCGCCCTGGGGCGCGGCGCGGGATATGCCGGGACGCAATATGGCGGCGGGGATTTCGCCTGCGTGCTTGGCCAGGAGATGGCCGGATACGCCACGGGCGAGACCTATTTCGTGTCCCAGACCATAGGCTTCCGGCATTCCCACCTGGATACCGGGGCCTATTCCTTCGACCAGAAAAATAAGGACCAGGACATCGAGGCCACCCTGAAGTTTCTGCTCGACGACGAGCGCGAGAGGGTCATGCTCAATAACCTGGTGTCCTGCCTGTTCGCGCGCGGGGTCTACAAGCCCGCGCTTATCGCCGAGGCCCTGGACTGCCTGGGCTATTCCACCCTGGCCGCAACCCTCGACGCCACATCCGAGACCGTGCGCAACCTGCGCTGGAAGCTCAAGATGCAGACCGGCTTCGATCCCATGAAAACGCGCATCCCCAAGCGGTTCGCCGAGATAACCACCTGGAAGGGGCCTGTGGATGCGCAGTATATGGAGCGGCTGCGCATAGCCTATGCCCAGCGGATCACGGAGCTGGTCACCGGCGGCCCGGCCGCGACGCCCGCAATTCCTGATGCAGCCCCTGGCGCGGCCCCAGCGGCCCCCTGATGTGGTCATGGCGACCCCCTGACGTGGTCATGGCGGCCTCCTGATGTTGTCATGGCGGATTGATCAGCGCGTCCATATCGCAATGAAAATGACGGCCGGTCGCCTTCGGGCTTCCGGCCTTTTTCATGCCCCGCCGGGCAGGCCCGCCGTGTTCTCCCATGGTGCGGCCATATGCTGCGGCCACTGTGAGAAAACCGTTTTCTTCCGGCGGCATGGCGCGTATCCTGACCGCAAACCAGATATACCCATCAAACCGGCCCCTTGCGGCCGCCAAAGGACGCCATATCCATGAAGCCGACCCAACTGCCAGCCTGGATGGCCCTGCATACCCACGCCGCAGACATGCGCGACGTCCACCTGCGCGACCTCTTCGCCGCCGATCCCGGTCGCTTCGCCGCCTTCTCCCGCACCTTAGGCGACGACATCCTGGCGGATTTCTCCAAAAACCGCATCACGGCCACCACCTTCGGCCATCTGGCCTCGCTGGCCAACCAGTCCGGCCTGGACCGCAAGATCGCGGCCATGTTCGCGGGCGAAAAGATCAACGTCACCGAGGACCGGGCCGTGCTCCATGTGGCCCTGCGCAACCGGGCCAACCGGCCGACCTATGTGGACGGCGTGGACGTCATGCCCGAGGTCAACCGGGTCTTGGCCAGGATGCGCGGTTTTTCAGAGCGGGTGCGCAGCGGCGAATGGAAGGGATTCACGGGCAGGCCCATCACCGACGCGGTCAATATCGGCATCGGCGGCTCGGACCTGGGGCCGCGCATGGTGGTCGAGGCCCTGGCCCACTACGCCTCGGACGCGCTGCGGGTGCATTTCGTGTCCAACGTGGACGGCGCCCATCTGGCCGAGACCGTGCGGCGTCTCGACCCCGAGACCACGCTGTTTCTTGTGGCCTCCAAGACCTTCACCACCCAGGAGACCATGGCCAACGCCCATTCCGCCCGGGACTGGCTTGTCAGCCGTCTGGGAAGCCCCGACGCCGTGGCCCGGCATTTCGTGGCCATCTCCACCAACCGCCAGGGCGTGACCGACTTCGGCATCGACCCGGAGAACATGTTCGAGTTCTGGGACTGGGTGGGCGGCCGCTATTCCTTATGGTCGGCCATTGGGCTGTCCATCGCGCTTTCCGTGGGCATGGACCGTTTCGAAGAGCTGTTGGACGGCGCCTTCGAGGTGGACGAGCATTTCCGCACCACCCCCTTCGTGGACAACATTCCGGCCATCCTGGGGCTTATCGGCGTCTGGAACGGCGAGTTCCTCGGGATAAATTCCCACGCCGTGTTGCCCTATGACCAGTATCTGGCCCGGTTCCCGGCCTTTTTGCAGCAGGGCGACATGGAGTCCAACGGCAAGCGGGTGACCCTTGACGGACAGTGGGTGGACTACGAGACCGGCCCCGTCATCTGGGGCGAGCCCGGCACCAACGGCCAGCACGCCTTTTATCAGCTCATCCACCAGGGCACGCGGCTGATTTCCGGCGATTTCCTGGTGGCCGCCACGCCGCTCGCCCCCCTGGGCGATCACCATTTGCTCCTGGCCGCCAACTGCTTCGCCCAGACCGAGGCGCTGATGCGCGGCAAGACCGAGGACGAGGCCCGGGCGGAGCTGGCCGCCAGCGGGCTTTCCGGTGACCGGCTGACGCTTCTGGCCCGGTCCAAGACCTTCCCCGGCAACCGGCCCACCACCACCATCCTGTACCGGAAGCTGACGCCGACGACCCTGGGCCGCCTCATCGCCCTCTACGAACACAAGATTTTCGTCCAGGGGGCCGTGTGGGACATCAACTCCTTTGACCAGATGGGCGTGGAGCTGGGCAAGAAGCTGGCCGGGGTCATCGAAAAGGAGCTGCGCGGGGCCGCAGCCTCGGCGGCGCATGACGTCTCGACCATGGGACTTCTGGCGGCGTATCGGACGATGCGGTAGGCGGGGAGAGGGTTGGGCGTTGGGGCGCCCTTTGGAGTCCCGCATAAGGGGACGGCGGCAGGGGGGAGGTATTGGAGAACCCTCCGGGGGCCAAAGGGCTTGCGCCCTTTGGAATCCCGCGTAAGGGGACGGCGGCCTTAGATGGCCCCCAGGATGTAGATGCCGCCGCACCCGGCCGACAGAGAGCATCCACAGATTTTAAACGAGCAAGACACTTTTCCCGTCCGGGGATTCCAAAGGGGGCAGGCGCCCCCTTTGGCCGCCGGAGGCCTCCTCATGGCCAGATGTCGCCGCTTACGCGCATTTGGCCAGTTCAGCCACCATGCCCACGGGCGCGGCGAAGCGCCAATACATGGGCGGAATCTCCACGTGCATGTCCGCCTTAAGCTCGTCGATGGAGAAGAGCAGGTACAGCGATTCGCTGGGCGGCGCGATAAAGAGATTTCCGGCCATGGCCTTTTTGATGATCGGGACGGGCAGCCCGAATTCCCGGGACAGGGTCAGTATCCCGGCGCCGATGAGGCGTACGGCCTCGGCGTTGAACGCCACATCGAAAAGTCCCACCCGCGTGGCCTTGCGGCCGTTAAGATACACCGCGATCCCGTTGTCGCGATCCGTGACCTTGGACACGTTGCACACGCACAGATTTTCGTTTTTCAGCATGATGCCCTCCTGTGGCACGCCGCTCGTGGGGCAGCCATTTTGGGACCGGGCTGGGCCCGGTCAGTGTGTACAGGAGGGCCAGTTGAGGAATGCTGATGCGGATCGCATGGCACCTTTTATTGATAATAAGAATCAATGTCAAGGGCGAGCGGGGATTTTTTTAGGGATGAGGGAGGGGGGACTGTGACAATTCGTACAATCATGTATCCAAATTTGGAGTGTCTAAATTTATATACCAAGAAGACTTGATAAATTCTTAAACCGAAAAGACCCAAGCTTATCTTCTCCAAGTCTCTTAAGTGTGTCAGTTGCGTTGATATAAAACTCATTAAAAGATGTTGAGTCTTTAAATCTATTCCGCCAACACATGAAGTTAACCAATGCTTCTAAGAATCCATTGTTGTATAGGATTCTATTTTCTAAAATATTATTTGGGATAGAATTTAGAAAAGCTTCATCTTCTTGATTCCACCCTGTGCCATCAAGTAGCCGCTTAAGCAATGATTTGATATCTGTTGATTGTAATAATTTGCTCTCTATCAAGGATATCTTTTCTTGAAAAATACTATTGAGAGAATCATCTTTGTCAAGAATTGCTTTTAAAATCATATTTGAACTAGTATTACATAGGTCATAAAAATTATGTATTTTGTTTATGCATCTATCAACATATGAATTAAATGCAAATTCCTTTAATTTTTGAAATGTTGCTTGGTCTTTTGAGATGTCAATGAGGGATGTTAATATATCATGAAAATCATCTAATGGAAAAATCTCGATAAGTTCACACTTGTGTTCTTCTAATATATTTCTCATATCAGAAACATATTTATCGTCGCTATATGTTAAATCGTAAATATATTTGTGGTATAGCGCATGTACATCTTCTTTGATTTGAAATTTTGAAAATGTGTTATTGGCTGTATTATTCAATTTCAATAGATTTTCATGTGCTAAGTTAAGTGTGTCAAGAAAATTCCACAATAGCATGTCTAACTCTGAAAATAGTGAGACTTTATGCTTAATCCTGCGGTCAAGTATCGTTAGCTTTTCGTCTTCGTCCAGGCTATTTGCATTGCTCCCACTTATTTTTCTTGATAACTTAAAAAGTCCATCTTTTCCATATTCAAAATAAATAACAATTAGAAGTGAAATGCGGAAACCTAATTCTGTACAGAAGCTGTTTGAGAATCCATCATGTAAATGTTTGTCGAGAAGCTCTGTCCAGCGTGCAATTCTTTTTATAGTCCTTAAGTTGTTGATTTGTGCAAAAGAAACAGCATTTAAAATTCCACTCGTATATTTGTCTTTAGTGTTGTTTAGGATGGAACGAATAACTTCTATTTGGTTTGGACAATATTTTATTTCAAAATCGATCATTTTTTCTTTGTATTCTTTGTATATGTCTCCATCATCGCTGTGAAGGACTTTATTTTCATCCATTATAAGAATAACTTTGCAGCCATATCTTTCCGAGAGGGTTGAAGCATATCCTATTACTTCGACAGTTCCCAAGGAGTCGCTTTTTCTTTCAAAATCATCAATGCAAACATAACAATTTTTTAACTCTTTTGACTTTAATAATGATAGTAAAAGATTGATTGAGTTCCCAGTTATCCCAAGATTAAAATTATGTTCGCTGCCAGTTATAATTTTAATTTCACTCTTGATATTGTTTACTATTTTATTTATCTTGCCAATATATCTATTTCTTTTGAAAATCTGTATTAAGGCTTCAGATTGAACGTCACTTATGCTGTTCTTACCAAAAAGAGAAACATAGGCAACAGGACTTCCCGTGAGTTTATTATCAGAATATGTGTTCCAAAAAAAAGTTTTTCCGACACCCCAGTCGCCATTGATGAGAACCACGCAACCGTTTTCTTGCGATAGTGCTGATTCTAATTTGTTTTCATATTCTAAGTTGTTCACGATAATACCCTCCATCCTTTTGAAGATGTAGAGTTATACGTAAGCGTTGTCGACCTTGTCATGTAGGGCGCTCCGATACATTTGGCCCCGGCTCGGCTGGCGGCAGCCAACAGGGTCATATGCGGGGATTCCCAAGTGAGATGTCCCCTTGAGCCGCCGGTGGCATTCCTAACTGCCCATCTGTACGCCACATCGGCCGCGCGTCGCAGGCTTTCCCTACATTCCCCCCGCATACGCGAAGCCCCACATCGGCTCAATCCAGGCCAGGGCCGCCGCCAGGGCCACGGCCAGGGCGCAGGGCAGCGCGCCACGCCAGGGATGGGCGAAGGCGGGCCGCCAGGCCTCGGGCCGGTCCAGGTTGCGGGCGGCCACGGCCATGGTCCGCTCATGGGCGGTCAGGCTCACGGCGCGAAGCAGCGCCGTGGCGAAAAGGCCCGGGGCGCGGGAGAAGGGCAGGTCCGGGCAGCGCAGGCGCATGCTGCGGCGGATGGCGGCCCCGGCGGTCCAGGCCAGGGGCAGGTTGTGCACCAAAAGGGCCAGGGCCAGGGCCGTCTTCCAGGCCGCCGGGCCGAGCACGGGCCGAAGCGCGAAGGACAGGGCCGCGCCCATCTGCCGGGGCGAGGTGGTGGCGGCCAGAATCAGCCCAAGAAAGATCAGGGCGACGAGTCTGGCCCCGAACAGGGCGCTTTCGGGCAGGGCCACGGCAAGCGGCGCGCCGCCCCAGACGTCGAACAGGGTCTTGGCCGCCGCCCACAGGACGACGAAGACGGCGTTGCCGCGCAGTGCGGCCATGCCCAAACGCGAGGACGGCAGCGCGGCCATGGCCGCACACGTCATGGCCAGGGTCAGGACCACGGTCCCGACAGGGCCAAGCCGCCACAGCACAGGCCCCAGGCACAGGGCCGTCGCCAGTTTGACCCGGGGGTCCATGCTCTCCAGGGCATGGGCGAGGCGGCGGCCTGCCGGATCTGCGCCGACGGGCGCGGCAGGCTGCGGCCCGGCGACGTCGGGAGACGGCGGCATGGTCATATCTTCCCGCCACGCGTCCCGCAGTCGCATCCGTCGCCGCAGGGATCGGTATTTTTCATAAAAAGGGGCCTAAGCAGGAAAAAGGCCAGAACCAGGGCGCTGGCATACGACGCAAGGCCCGGGGCCGATTCGCCCGCCGTGGCCAGATAGGCGGCGGTCGATACGCCCACGGCGGGGAAAAAGGCGTCCAGGCACAGTCCGGCGGCCAGGGAGCAGACCGCGATGGCCCCCAGGTAGCAGGCCGCGCCGCGTTTCCCGAGTAGTTTGACGGCCACGGACAGGGTGGCGGCATTGGTGGCCGGACCGGCCAGCAAAAAGACCAGGGCCGCGCCCGGGGACAGGCCTTTTGCGAGCAGGGCGGCGGCGATGGGCGTGGAGGCCGTGGCGCAGACGTACAGGGGCACGGCCACGGCCAATACCGCCAGCATGGGCAGGATGCCGGACCCAAGGCGCGTCTCGATGAAGTCCGGCGGCACAAGGGTGGTGATCACGCCGGACAGCAGAACGCCCAGCAGGAACCAGCCGCCGATATCCGGCAAGAGGTCGCAAAAGGCGTAGCGCAGTCCGGCCGCAAGCCGGGCCGGATGGGGCGCCGGGCCTGCCGGGCATGGCGGACGGCTGACGCAGGAGCAGCCCGGGTCGCAGGCCCCGGCCTCGTCCAGGGGGAATCCGGCGGCGAAATCCGCAGGTCCGTGCAGGGCGAGACCGGAACGCGGGGCATGCGTTGGAGCGGCCTCCCGCCTGTCGCGGTCCAGGGCGTTGACGATAAGTCCCGCCAGCGTGGCCGTAAAGACGGCGGCCAGGGGGCGGATGACGGCCATGGCCGGTCCCAGCAGGGCGTAGGTCACGGCCACGGAGTCCACGCCCGTCTCCGGGGTGGAGACGAGAAAGGCGGCGGTGGCCCCTTTGCCCGCGCCCCGGCGGCGAATCTCGGCTGCGGCCGGAATCACCCCGCAACTGCAAAGCGGCAGCGGCGCGCCCAGAAGCGAGGCCCACAGGACGCTCATCGCATTGCGGCCGCCAAGCCGGGACACGATAAACCCCTCGGGCACGTAGGCCCGCAGCGCCCCGGCCACGAACATGCCGAAGAGCATGTATGGGGCTGACGCGACGAAGACATCGAGCGACGCCTCAAACATGTCCACGACAATGCCAATGATATCCTGCATGCGGCTCCTGGTCAGCCCCGCAGGGCCGTCTCTTTGGACGGACCATACCGCGCCGGGTGGCTTCGGCCAATCCGAAATAAAGCATAGCAATAACAGTGACATCACGGAACGTCAGCGGCGTCAAAAAAGGGGCCGCCATGCCCGGGAAGGGACGGCGGCCCGAAAAAGGGACAGGGGAGGCAGGCGGTTCAGGCCAGGGCCTTGGGCCGGGCGGCGCCGCCCTGGAACATGATTTCGGCCCGGTACGTCTCGTCGTTGACCCTGGTGACGGTGATCTTCACCCGTTCCTTGAAGAATTCGGCCGCGCCGTTAAGGATGCCCTCGAAATAGTGCGGATAGCCGCGCTTGGAGTGGTAGGTCATGATGAGCGTGTCGCCCTTGTCCTCATAGGTGAAGCGGGGCGGGTGGATGCCCGGAAATTCCTTGGTCAGCCGGGCGTGGGTGTCGTTCATGGTCAGATAGAAGTCCTTGAGGGTCTTGGCCTTGAAATAGCGGCGGTACATGCGGTGGAACTGGGGCACGGTGAATCGGCCCAACTTCAGGAAGATGTCGCGCGGGCTTTGGCCGCTTACGTTTGAGATCAGGTCGGCCATCTGGGCCAGGACCTGATCGGGATAGCTGTCCGTGGGCAAAAACGTGGGTTTGCCCATCTCCTCCTGCATGCGTTCATACACCTTGTGGTCGAAATTCTGGCGGATGAACTCCTGCATGAGCTTGGGCAGGATGCCCTTCATGTCGCCCTTGGAGGCGCGCAGCTTGCTCATGTCGGCGGTCTCGCCGGAGAAGGCCAGGGACAGGGTCAAAAGCTCCTGGGACAGGGCGGCCAGTTCGCGGGTGGCCTGGGCGGTCTGGGTGGCGCCCTCCTCGGCCTCGGCGGCCACGACGGCGATCTCCTCGATGCTGTGGTTGATCTCCTCAGCGGCGGAAGATTGCTCTTCGGCGGCCGTGGCGATCTGGGCCACCTGCCCGGACATGTCCAGGATGCTGTTGATGATCTGCTCCAGGGAGACCCCGGCCTTGTCCGTGGCCTCGGCGCCCACGGCGACCTGGCGCTCGGTGTCGCGCATGGAGGACACGGCCTGGCGCGAGCCTTCCTGGATGCGGCCGATGGACTGCTCCACCTCCTTGGTGGCGGTCATGGTCTTTTCGGCTAGCTTTCTGACCTCGTCGGCCACCACGGCGAAGCCGCGACCGGCCTCGCCCGCCCGGGCGGCCTCGATGGCGGCGTTTAAGGCCAGAAGGTTCGTCTGGTCCGCGATGTCGTTGATGACCCCGATGATGCGGCCGATCTCGGCGGCCTGGGAGTCCAGGTCGGTCAGGACCTGGCCGAGGCGGCCGGCGGACCGGGTCACCTCGGTGATGCCGGTCACGGCCTCGCGCACCCGGCCGGAGCCTTCTCCGGCGGCGCTATTGGCATGGTTTGCGGCCTCGGCGGTCTTGGAGGCGTTTTGGGCCACCTCAAGGACTGTGGCCGTCATCTCCTCCATGGCCGTGGCCACGGTGTCGGCCTGGGCTTTTTGCTGCTGCGCCCCCCGGGCCTGCTCGTCGGCCGAGGCGGACAACTCTTCCGAGGCCGAGGCCACGCGCTGGGCCAGTTCGTTGATCTGGCGGCCCAGGGTCAGCATCTCCGCGTGGGTGTCGTCGATTTTATGTCGCTGCTCGTTGGCCAGGGTCATGTCCGCCAGGGACAGCACGGCGCCGAGCACCTCGCCTTTGGAATTGCGGATGCAATCGACATAGAAAAAGATGTCCAGGCTGCGGCCATCCCACAAGGTCAGGCGTTTTTCCTCAGACACCTTGCCCTTGGTGCGCAGCACGTCCTCGGTGATCGAGCCGCTGTCCTTGCCGTAGAAGGCCCGGCTGATGGTCTGGCCCAGGATGTCCTTGGCCGTTTTTTTCAGCAGGGCGGCCATGGAGTCGCTGACGTGGGTCACGACCCCCTTGTCGTCGCACATGAGAAAAGGGGTTCCCACGGCCTGGACCGCGCCCCGGTAGAACTCGCGGCGGTGCATGTTGAAGGCCACCACCTCGGAGACCTGCGCCGCCAGGGGGCCAAATTGCTCCCAGGACAGCACCTCGTCGAAGAGAAATTCCCGTTTTTTTTCGTTGACCCTGGCCAGGCCTTCGAAAAGCGCCCGGTCGGAACCGGCCGCCGCCAGGAACAACCAGACGGCGCAGGCCGCGCCGACGGTCAGACAACCGACGGATACCCACAGATTGGCGGTGAAAAAGGAGACGCCAATGAGGACGCAAAGCACTGCTCCCGCAATGCCCGCTTTCACGGACAGGGAGAAAGCAGGTGGAGATTGGGCCATGGTCGTCTCCTCGTGGGTATCATATTTTCAGGCATGAAAACGATAGCCCATTTTTTCGCGGCCCACAACACCAGCGATGTGCGATCAGTGATTCGGAACAGTCTCCACCGGGCATTTTCCGGGGAAGAAAATGTCGCCGCGCAGGGCCTGTCCCAGGGCCGTGAGAGAGACGGGGACATCGCCGTAGGTGGCCACGATGCAGGGGGCGTCGGGAAAAAGGGCCGCGTCGTATGGGGCGCCTGAGGCCACAATCACCGTCTTGCCGGGACGTTCGCCCAAAAGTCGGCGGGCCAGCTCCGCCTGTCCCGGACGGGTGGCCGCCCCGGAGACGAGCATGACCACGACCCGGGCGGTTTCGGCCCGGGCCAGGATCGTCGCTGTTTCATCCGAAGCGGGGTCGGCGGATACGGGCAGCACCTCGGCCCCGGGCCACCCGGCCAGGGCGGCCTCGGCCGGGCCGTCCACATCGGGGGCGCCGCGCCGGGGGCGCACCACCAGCATGTCCCTGGCGTTATGAAGCGGCAGCATGCGGCCCGTATCCCGCAACAGGGTCATGCTGCGCCGGGCGATTTTTTCCGCCTCCCGGACGTGGTCGGCGGTGGCCAGCCGGGCCGCCAGCCGGGCCGGATCGGTTTCCGGGGCGGGGATGGCCGTGGCGGCGAGAACGCCCATCCGTTTTTTTTCCGTCAGGATGCGGCGCACGGCATCGTCCAGACGGGCCAGGGGGATTTCTCCGGAGCGCACGGCGGCCACGATGCGCCCAAAGGCCTGTCGTTGTTGTTCCGGGGTGTGGCCCTTGTCCGCGCCGAAAAGCAGCACGTCGGCCCCGGCGGCCAGGGCCTTGGCTGCAGCCTCCACCGTTCCCACGGTCCCGGCCAGGGCGCCCATGCCCAGGGAATCGGTGAAGATGAGTCCGTCAAACCCCATCTTTTCCCGTAAAAGTCCGACGAGCACCTTGTGGGAGAGGGTGGACGGCAGGTTTGCCGGGTCTACCACGGGCAACTCCACATGGGCGGTCATGATGGCCCGGGTTCCGGCCCTGATCGCCGCCGTAAACGGAGGCAGGTCCGTTTTGGCGAAGGACGCGGCGTCGTGGGTGACCACCGGCAGCCCCAGGTGGGAATCCACGGCGGTGTCGCCGTGGCCGGGGAAGTGCTTGGGGGTGCACAGCATCTTTTCGCCACGGTAGCCGCGCACGGCGGCGGCGGTGAAGGCCGCCACCCGGGACGGGTCCTGGCCGAAGGAGCGGATGCCGATGATGGGATTGTGCGGATTGACGTTGACGTCGGCCACGGGGGCGAAATTGACGTTTACGCCCAGGGCTGAAAGCTCCCGGGCCATGATCCGGGCCATTTTTTCGGCGTTTCCCGGATCGCCGGTGGCGGCTACGGCCATGTTCGAGGGAAAAAGCGTCACGCCGCGCCGCAGCCGGGCCACGGGGCCGCCTTCCTGGTCCACGGACACGAAAAGCCCGACGCCCCGGGGCGTCTTCGCCGCCTCGTTCTGGATCGCCCCTGACAGGGCGGCCACCTGGGCCGGATTTTCCACGTTTCCCGAGACGCTGTAATAAATCACGCCGCCGATGTGATAGTCGGCGATCATCTCCCGCAATTCGCCGGAAACCGTCGGTCCTTCAAAATACACGGTAAAAAGCTGGCCGACTTTTTCCTCCAGGCTCATGGCCGCGCACAGGGCGTCGACATCGCCGCCGCGTCCGGCCGCGCCCGGCCCGGCCCAGCACAGGAGACAAAAAAAGGCGGCCAGGGCCGCCCCTATGCCGCGCATATGGGTAAAGGGATGCCTCCGGCGGCCAAAGGGCTTGGCCCTTTGGAATCCCTTTTCAGGTATCTTGCTCATGCATTCCACCTTTCCTTCCCGTACCCCTCCTCCCCGTCCTCACGGCGCGAAGCGCCGCGGGGACGGGGGGATGGGGGGTCCGGGGGGACGATTGTCCCCCCGGGCGGGGTTCGGGGCGGCAGCCCCGATGGCGAGCGGGGCGGCAGCCTCGATGGCGAGCGGGGCTGCCGCCTCGATGGCGAGCGGGGCTGCCGCCCCGACTATCTCTTAGAACTCCAGTCCGTACGAACCGGCGAAGGTTTCGATGCGTTTGCGCGAGGCGTCGATGCGGGCGCGCAGATCTTTTTTGTACTGGGCGATGTCCACCGTGGCGCGGGCGACGCCGGAGTCCATGGCGGCCTGGGCCACGGCCGGGGCTTCCCATTCGAGCATGCGGTGGTCGAGGGCCTTGGGGATGACGTAGTCAATGCCGAACGACAGGGATTTGACGCCATAGGCATCGAGGATGTCGGAGGGGATGGGCTCTTTGGCCAGGGCGGCCAGGGCCTTGGCGGCGGCCATTTTCATGGTCTCGTTGATTTTGGAGGCCCGCACGTCCAGGGCGCCCCGGAAGATGAAGGGAAAGCCGGAGACGTTATTAACCTGGTTGGGGAAATCCGAGCGGCCGGTGCCCATGATGCAGTCGGGGCGGGCCTCCTTGGCGTCGTTGTAGGGGATCTCGGGATCGGGGTTGGCCATGGCGAAGAGGATGGGGTTTTTGCCCATGGACTTGACCATGTCCTTGTTGACCAGGCCCTTGGCGGACAGGCCGAGGAAGGCGTCGGCGCCCTTGAAGGCCTCGGCCATGCCGCCGATGTCTTTTTTCTGGGCGAAGTAGCGTTTGGACTCGTGCAGGTCGGCGCGTCCGGCGTGGATCAGGCCCTTGGAGTCGTACATGAAGATGTTTTCCCGGGCGACGCCCAGGGTTTCGTAGAACTTGCAGCAGGCGATGGCGGCGGCCCCGGCGCCGGAGACCACGATTTTGATGTCTTCGATGCGTTTCCCGGAAATTTCCATGGCGTTTAGGATGCCCGCGCCGGAGATGATGGCCGTGCCGTGCTGGTCGTCGTGGAAGACGGGGATGTCCATCTCCTCGATGAGGCGCTGCTCGATGTAAAAGCACTCCGGGGCCTTGATGTCTTCGAGGTTGATGCCGCCGAAGGTGGGTTCGAGCATCTTGACGAATTCGATGATCTTGTCGGGGTCGGGCTGGTTGATGCTCAGGTCGTAGACGTCCACGTCGGCGAAGATCTTAAACAGCACGCCCTTGCCTTCCATGACCGGCTTGCCGGCCTTGGGGCCGATGTTGCCCAGGCCAAGGACGGCGGTGCCGTTGGAGACCACGGCCACGAGGTTGCCCTTGTTGGTGTAGTCGTAGACCTTGGCCGGATCGGCGTGGATGGCCCGGCAGGACTCGGCCACGCCCGGGGTGTAGGCCATGGACAGGTGTTTCTGGGTGCGGCAGGGCTTGGTGGGCACGACCTCAACCTTCCCCTTGGGGAAGCTGGAATGGTAGGACAGGGCTTCTTCCTTGGTGAAAAGCGACATGCGTTCCTCCGATGGCGTGTTTTGTAGTGTGGCGTGTCGCGCCGAGATGGCGGGTCACGCCTGCGTGGCAGGCGAACCGTTCCCGCGTTTGATCGCGTACATATCCGCGTCGGCCCGCCGGATGAGGGCGTCGAGGCTTTCGCCGGATTCGAGGCGGGCCAGTCCCACCGAGGCTGAGACGCGAAGGGGCGTCTCCAGGCCGGTGAGTCCGGCCACATCGATATCGACCACGGCCCGGCCGATGCGCGCCGCCAGTTCGGCGGCCTCGGTCAGGTCGGTATCCGGCAGGATGGCCACGAACTCGTCGCCGCCCAGGCGGGCGAAGAGGTCATAGCGGCGCATGGACTCCCGAATGCGCGAGGCCACGGCCACGAGTACGCGATCTCCGGCGGCATGGCCGAGTGTGTCGTTTATCGCCTTGAACTTGTCCAGGTCGATGAAAAGCGCGCACACCGGGAAGCCTTTGCGGCAGGAAAACTCAAGCATCCGTGGGGCGTGGCGGGTTAGGTACGCCCGGTTGGGCGCCCCGGTCAACTCATCGATGACCTTTTCCCGGTCGAGTTTTTCGTGGTCGCGGACATTTATCAGGTCCGAGGCCAGTATCTCGCAGAAGTGCTCCAGAAAATCCGTGGCCTTGTCCGGGGTATAGCGGCCGGGATCGGGATCGAAAAAGGCCACCGCACCCACCAACTGGTCGCGGCGAAACTTGTCCTTGAGGCCGCACACGAAGCAGGAGCCGCTTAAGAGGGCGTCGGTGGCGGCCGTGTCCCGGGGCAGGAAGAAGTCTGGAAGGGGGATGCGCCGGGTCAGTCCCAGAAAGGGGCGGGGGGGGACCTCGGGGCATAGGCGTGCGGTCTCCCGGACGAGGAGTTCCCGGGGGACGGGGGCGATGGCCTCAGGCAGAAAGTCCGCGAAGTCCTCGGCGCACAGGATGAGTCCGATCTCGGCCACCCCCAGGGTTTCCTTGAGCCGGGGCAAAAGCTCGGGGAGGCGGGCGAGGGAGTGCATGCTGCGGGAATGTTTGATGGCCTGCCGGAACTTGCGGAAGCTGGCGGCGTCGCGGCGGTTGTGCTCGAGGAGCTTTCGCCTGGTGTCGGCAAGTTTTTCCACCCGGGCGCGCAACAGGGCGGCCTCGTCCGTCAGGAGACGGCGGTCATGGGCGTATTCGGCGGCGACGGCGGCGCGCAGGGCGTCAATCTCGCGGCGCACGGCTTCATGGTGCTTGGCAGGGGCCAGCCGCAGGATCTCGGCCAGGGAGGCGCCGGGGGGAGTGCGGCCGTTATGCATGGGCGAACCCCCTGCTGCGGGCGTCCCTCCCGGGGCCGGATGGGCGGCCGGGAAGCTGGGCTTGGGGAAAGTGGGGGCGTCTTTTTTTCACGGTGGCGACGACCGGGGATGCGGCGGCATCGGGTGCACGTCAGCCGATGTCGTCATGGTTGCCTATCGGTTAGCATATTTGAAAATAAGGAACAACCAGGCAGTGTTTGCTGCACAAGTGTGCGGCATGTGCAGGCCTTGATGCACGTCTTGTGCACATGAGCCGGGCCGGAAAAGGGTTCGGGCACGGTTCCTGCTTTCGCTTGGGGCATCATGAATATTTTGGTCATCAACCTGACGCGGTTTGGGGATCTGCTGCAAAGCCAGCCTGTGTTCACGGAGCTTGCGGCGGACGGGAACCGGACGGCCCTGGTGGCCCTGGAGAATTTCACGGCTGCGGCAGGGCTTTTACGGCATGTGGACCATGTGTTCGCCCTGCCCGGGGCAGGGCTTTTGCGGGCTGTGGGCGAGGACTGGCGCGAGGCCCTGGTCCGATTCCGGGAGTTTGCGGCCGGGATCAGGGAGCAGTTCGCCCCGCACCGGGTCATCAACCTGACGCCGTCTGTGGCCGCCCGGGTCCTGGCCCGGCATCTGGCGCAGGGCGAGGTGTCGGGATTCGGGCTGGACGACGAGGGCTTTGGCCGCAACAGCTCGGCCTGGGCCTCTTTTCTGGAGATATCATCGGCCAATCGGGGGGTGAGCCCCTTTAATATCGTGGATCTTTTTCGGCATGCGGTCGGACTCGGGCGCCGCCCGGCGGTCTCGGACCTGGGCGCGATGGCGGACGGGGACAGGGAGGCGGCCGGACATCGGCTGCAAAGGGCCGCCCCGGAGGGAACGCGCGGCTTTGTGGGGTTCCAGCTTGGGGCCAGCCAGGACGCCAGACGGTGGCCGGTGGAATATTTTGCCCGTTTGGGCGAGGCCGTATGGGAGGATCGCCGCCTGACGCCGGTTCTTCTGGGATCAAAAGGGGAAAAGGAGCTGGCCCAGCGATATCTTGCCGCCTGCCGCGCCCCGGCCGTGAATCTGTGCGGCGAGACCAGCCTGACGGAACTGGCCGCCGTGACGAGTTGCCTGAAGGCGCTATGCACCAACGACACCGGCACCATGCATCTGGCGGCCGGACTCGGCACGCCGGTCATGGCCTTTTTTCTGGCCACGGCCCAGCCCTTCGACACCGGCCCCTACCGGGCCGGGAGCGCAAGCCTCGAGCCGGACATGGCCTGTCATCCCTGCTCCTTTGGCGCAAACTGCCCCTTTGATCGGGCCTGCCGCCGGTCCATCCGGCCCGAAACGGCCCGGGAGGCGCTTTTTTCGTTTCTGGACGCCGGGGTCTTTCGGGTCAGGGACCATGCCGGGTCCCGGGTCTGGGAGTCCTTTGTCGATGCCCACGGGTTCATGGACCTGCGTTCCCTGTCCGGGCATGGCCGGGATGACCGCACGGCCTGGCTGACCCTCTTGCGGGACGTGTTTCGTCAATTCCTTGACGAGGAGACGGTATCCGTCCAGGGACCGACACTGGCGTTAAGCCCCCAGGCCGTCCGGGATATCCGCGCGGTTTGTGGCGACAGCGCCGGACTTCTGCGCCTTTTGGCCGGACAGGCCCAGGTTCTGGCCAGCCTGCGGCAGCCCGGGATCAAGGACAAATTCATGGCTACCTGGAGACGGCTGCACGCCATGTGGAACGCCAATCCGCGTTTTCAGGCCATGGGGTATTTGTGGATGCACCTGAGCCAGGCCCCCGGGGTGGATGTCACGGCCCTTGGCCGCCTTATCGAGCGCTTCGCCGCCCTGGTCGCGGCCATGGAGGGCCGGGTGGGTGCGGGAGAGGGCGATGCTGGCACGGGAATTGAATAATAGGGTCGAAAGACGGGCCGAAGGGAAAAATCGGCCGACAACACACAGGCACACGGAGGGCGAACCATGATCATGGTCGATGGCCGGGAAACCGGAATAGTCATTGCGAATTTCGAGAATCTCGAAGAGCTGTTGCTAAAGGTCGTGGAGGATGAATGCCTTGATGGCCGTGTGGTGACCGACGTCTTCGTGAACAAGGAGGCCTTTTCGGAGATCTATCCGCATCAGGCCGAGGATATCGAGGCCTCTGAGATCAAAAGCGTGGAGATCATGACCGTTCCCGCTGCCGAGATGGCCACGAGCATCGTCACGGAGCTTTTCAAGGTCATCCGGCTCATGGACCTTGGGGCGAAAAAGGTGGCGGAACTGTTCCGCCAGGCCGACGACGCCGAGGGCCTGGAGGTCTACCGCGACCTGCTCGACGTGATCCAGGACTTCATGAGCATGGTGGCGCTTTTGCGCGAGAAGTTCGGCACCAAGGATCATCCCGCCTTCGTGGCCGCTGCGGACGAGATTTCGAGTCTTTTCTCGGAAATGCTGGAGGTCGTGGAGAACGAAGACTGGGTTCTTTTGTCCGACCTTCTGGAATACGAATTCATCCCCGCCGTCTCTCGCTGGCAGCAGGTTCTCACCGACTTAAGCGATGACATCCGGGAGATGAACAAGGGCTAAGACCATGTCAAACAGCATGACCTTCATCGATATGGCCCTCGAAGTGGGCGAACGCGAACTGGCCAGTCTGCTTGCCGGGGATATTGAAGAGGCCGAACGGCTGGCGTTTGATCGCGGCAAGCTTATGGAAGAGGCGTGGCAGATGCGTGAAGCGAGCAAGGTCAATCAGATTCGCGACAAGCTCTTGCGCCTGCAAAGCCTTCAGGGGCAGTTGACCAACGAGGCCAAGCGGCTCCATGATACCTTGCGGCAGGATTTGAAAAAAGCCAAAAAGGAAAACGAGCGGCTTTCGGGATACCGGTCAAGCGTCGTGGCCACGCCCATCGCCAGCCGTTTCGTGGACAAGTTGAGCTGACCGCCTCCTGCCTGTGCGTCCCTCCGACTTTTTTGGGCCGATTCCTTCCGGGATCGGCCTTTTGTTTTGTCCGCCGCCCGCCCCCCGGATTCTTGACGCCTGGTTGCACAACTCAATAAATATCGTGTAATTATAAAGTGTTAGAACATGGCAGGATAATTGCTTGGGAGTGGTAAGGCCGTCGCCGCACTGGCGGCAAGACGGCAGGACCATGCCCAAGGAGGAAGCCATGCTTTCATTTTTTGGCGGCGCCGAGAAGAAGACCAAGCGCACCGACGAGATCAAGCAGGGAAAACGGCTGCAAAACGCCAGGGAACTTTTCTATACGGGGAAATTTCCGGTTGTGACCACGCCCATCATCAAGGGCCGCAAGATCCGCCGGGTTCTCGGGCTGGTGAGCGGCCGGGGCTTCGATTCCGAATGCGCCTTCTACGGCCTGACGGCCAGCGCCATCGACATCGGGGCCGACGCCATCATCGGCTATCAGGAGAACGTGGCCTTCCACCCCGACGGGTCGCGGTATTTTTCCTGCTACGGCACGGCCGTGGTTTTGGAGAAGAATCCGCCCACCAAGGCGGTCATGCAGTAGACGGAAGGGCCGCTAATCCCGGCGGCCGCCGTCGCGGGGCTTAAACCTGTCGCACAGGCCGGAAGACGCATGGCGTCGCCGACCGGGGAGGCAAGCATGTCCCTGAAGGAAAAAGGCATCACCACGGCCGTGGCCCTGGTGGCGGTCCTGGTCGCGACCGGGCCGCCCGCCGCCGCAGGCGAGTATCAGCAAGGCTCGTCCTACGTGGAGGACCGCGGCGGGGTGTACGACACCTCGGGCGCCGAGGCCAGACGCGTCAGCTCCCAGGGCGGCGCGGCCGGGGTCTACGTGGCCAACGGGCTGGCCCTGGAGGCCGAGGGGCTGGGCTATTCCACGGATTCCCAGGCGGCCAACACCCCCGACGGCAAGGCCGTGGGCCTAAGCGAAGAGGCGGACGCCGTGGGGGCCAATGTCGGGGCCAAGTGGCATGTCGTGCACGGCAAACAGGGCTCCGTGCATCTGGGGGCCGGAACGGGTCTTTTATCCGATGGGGAAAAGGCCTTGGGCAGCCGCACGCTCAGCCAGACCAACAATGCCGACGTGGGCCTGACCCTGAACATGAGCGAGTCCGTGAGTCTCAAGGCCCAGACCCGCTATCAGCAAATCGGCGGCCTGGGCGGAAAGGGCGCCACCGAGGCCATGGGCGGCAACCTGGGGATAAAAATCAGTTTCTAGCGTCGCGCCTGGAAGGGCATGCGGCACAAGGGGCTTCACGCGCCCTTGCGGCGACGCCAGGTCGGGACGGGCCGATCTCGCCGCATGCCTGCCTCGGCCCGTCCGTGTCGCAGCGACGTCTTACTTCCGGTCATTCGGACCGCACCGGTCCGAGGGGCTGACGCCTCAGCCACGGATGCCCAGACGAGGCAGGATGAATCGGTTCAGGGCGTACCAGGCGGCGACGATCAACACGATGGTCACAATGGTCTTCACACGGTCTCCTTTGTCCCGAAGCGGACAGGGGAAGCGATCTGTTTGCGATATTTCCGAAGCATCTATCATAATCATCAACGCCATGACGGCAAGCCCCGGCGGCGAAGCCGGAAAGGGGCCATTGCGCCGCAGGGCCGGTCGGGATATCCGTTTTCGCCAGACGGGAACGGGTGTCCGACCATATCCAGGGCGGGGCGTTCCCGGGATATGGGGAGACGGGGCATGACGGGATACCGGCGGAGTATTCGGCTTTTGGCCTGGATGGCGGTCTTTGCGGCGGTCTGTTTCAGGCCTGCGGCCAGCGTGGCGGGCGAGGCCGCGCCGCGTGTCTCCTGGCGGGTGGCGGCCGAGCATCCCCATGACCCGGAGGCCTTCACCCAGGGACTTTTATGGCGCGAAGGAAGCCTCTACGAAAGTACCGGCCTCTATGGCCGTTCCAGTCTGCGCCGGGTGGACCCGGCCACGGGACGGGCGCTCGCCCGTCGCGATCTGCCCGCCGACTATTTCGGCGAGGGGATTGCGGCGCATGACGGGCGGCTTTTTTTGCTCACGTGGCGGGAAAACGTCGTCTTCGTCTTTGATGCCGCCACCCTCGACGCCCTGGGACAGAAACATCTGCCCACCGAGGGCTGGGGCATCTGCCAGGAGGGGGCGTCGTTTGTCGTCAGCGACGGAACGTCGGTGCTGCGGCGCTACGACGCCGAGACCTTCACCCCCCGGGAGCGCATCCGGGTCACGGACGGCGGCGCGCCTGTGGATTGGCTCAACGAACTGGAATGCGTGGACGGCCGCATCCTGGCCAACGTCTGGGGGACGGACCGGGTGGCGGTCATCGATCCCGCTAACGGCCATGTCCTGGCCTGGATCGACCTTTCCGGCCTGCGGGGATTTTTGCCGCGTCTGCCCCAGGAAGCCGTGACCAACGGCCTGGCGTATGATCCGGCTACGGGACGGTTATGGGTCACGGGAAAGCTGTGGCCGAAAATATTCGAACTGGCCGTGGATCGGCTGCCCCCGGTGGGCGGAAAGGAGACCCCATGAAGGCCCGCTGCAAGGTCTGCCGCTATTGGCAGGGACCCATCACCGCCGACGAGCGGTACTGTCCGCCGGAGGACGTGTTGGCCCATGAATGGGGCTTTTGCCGCCGATACGCCCCCATGCCCGCTGTGGAGACGGTGGAGAACGCCCGGGGCAAGTCGTTCGTGACGGTCTGGCCCGAGACCCGGGCCACGGACATGTGCGGGGATTTCAAAATGATGGTTCTGGCCCGGGAGGAGGGCTAAGGCCGCAATCCGGGAGATTTCCGGAAAACGGCGGGACATTGAGGGAATGCCTGCCCCCATGTCGGCGCAAGCGGTATCGGCCCTATCCCTTGCCTGCCTGCCGGTTTTTGGGGCGTCCCGGTCCGGGGCGCGTGGCGGAAAAGACGTTTTTACGGGCCGCAAGATACATAGCCGCGCCGATAAGGATCATGGGCAGGCTCAGGAGCTGGCCCATGGTCACCCAGCCGAAAAGCAGATAGCCGAGCTGCACGTCCGGCGCCCGCACCAGCTCCACCGTAAACCGGAACAGTCCATAGAACCCCAAAAACAGCCCGGTGACGGTCCCGGTGGGCCGGGGCCGGGAGGAATACAGCCACAGGATGGCGAAAAGCGCCAGGCCTTCGAGCCCTGCCTCGTACAGTTGGGACGGGTGGCGCGGCACGCCTCCGGCCGACGGGTCCGGGAAGACCATGCCCCAGGGCGCGTCCGTGGCCTTGCCCCACAGCTCGGCGTTGATGAAGTTGCCGATGCGCCCGGCGAAAAGCCCCAGCGGGGCCAGGGGCACGGTGAAATCCGTCACGGCAAGAAAGGTCCGTCTGGTTTTGACGCCGAAATACCAGGCCACCGCGCACATCCCCAGCGCCCCGCCGTGAAAGGACATGCCCCCCTGCCAGACCTTGAAGAGCAAAAGGGGATCCCGGGCCAGCCCCATGAAATCGTAGAACAGCACGTAGCCCACCCGGCCGCCGACAACCACCCCGAGCACGCAGTAGGTGATGAGATCGTCCACCTGGGCCTTGGTCCAGCCTGAACCCGGCCTGCCCGCCCGGTGTCGGCCCAACAGCCAGGCCGCGCTGAACCCCAGAAGGTACATGAGCCCGTACCAGCGTACGGACAGGGGGCCTATCTGCAGGGCCACGGGGTCGATGGCGGGAAAGACGATCACGTTTTGGGCGTCCTTTGTTTCATGCCTGGGCCATGTGCTTTGTCTCGATCTCCCGCAGAAAGGACATGGCCTTTTCCGAGTCGGGATTAAACTCCAGGGCTTTTTTCAGATAGTCCCGGGCCAGCTCGTTTTTTCCCGCCTTGCGGTAGATGGCGGCGATGTTCAGGCAGACAGGCTCCCCGGCCTTGTAGATGTCGGGGCTTAACGACAAGCCCTTGGTCAGGAAATTGTAGGCGTCTAAGAGCTGGCGGCCTTCCATGTGGGCCATGGCGATGTTGTAGTAGAGGTTGCCGTCGGTAGGCGAGATCTTGAGCGCCTGGCGATACTCCTTGATGGCGTCCTCCCAGCGGCCCTGCTTGCGCAGGGTGATGCCCAGGCGGTTGAAGGTCTCGATGTCGCTTTTGTCCAAAAAGCCCTTTTTGGCCTCAAGGGTGCGGCGCAGGTAGCGCTCGGACAGCTCAGGGGCCACGTCCAGGCATATCTGGGCGATCTCCCGGGACACCCGGCTCAAGGATTCCATGGCCTCCCGGGTGGCGACCTTTATGGCCTCGTCAAAGACGACCTTGGCCTTTTTCGTGTCGCCCATGCGGATGTAGCCGTTGCCGATGTCGATCTTGCGGTCCACGTTGAGCGGGCTCAATTTGTCCAGCCGCTCCAGGAGCCGTATCTCCTCGGCGGTATTCCCGGTTTCCCGGTGCAGGGCGGCGATTTTTTTCAAGGGCTCCAGGAAGAGTTTGGCGCTTTTTTCGGCCTGCTTGTAGCTTTCCAGGGCCAACGCGGTGTTCCCCAGACCTTTGTGGGCGTCGCCCTGGAGGATCAGCCCGGCCGGGCTCTGGGGTTTGAGGCTTAGGACCTCGCGGGCCTTTTCCTCGGCGTCCGCATAGTGGCCGATGGCCAAAAGCTTTTTCCCCTCGTCGATGAGTTCGCCGATCTGGCCCCTGGGCTTGACGGTGAAGGCGATTTTTTCGATCAGGGTGTCCGGGGCGATGGGCTTGGTGATGATGTTGTCCGCCCCCACCTCGTGCAAAAGGATCAGCTTCTCCCGTTCCATCTCCGTGGTCAAAACCACGAAAAGTACGTCCGGCTGGTCCTGCTTGACGTATTTGATGATGTCCGTGGTCGGTTTCCCGGCCAGCTCCCGCTCGATGAAAACCAGAAGCCGATGCCCCCGAGTGCGGTACATCTTGAGGACCTGTTGCAGTTCCTGGAGGGTGAAGGCGTTTATGACGCAGTCGTCCTTGATGGTCAGGTGGCGTGTCAGGGTGCCGCGCAGGTTTTTATTAAACAGCATGTCGGCGCTTGCGGCCACGAGAAGTCCACGATGGCTGACAATGAATTGTCGCACGTCGTCATCGTAAGGCTTGGGCTTCATGGTCTGTGCTCTTGGAAAGTCATTTGGGGTGTGGCCGAAAAGCCCTGCCGGGAAGACACGGGGATGGCGGTCACCCGGCGAATCGTTTGAATTCGTCGTCGTCGATGGAGAATTCATGTTCCGGGCCGGGGAAGGTTCCGTCCCGGACCTCGGCCGCGTAGCGGGCCAGGGCCTCCCGGGAGGCGTCGCCCAGCCGGGCGTAGGTCTTGACGAACCGGGGCGTGAAGCGGTCGTACAGCCCCAGGACGTCATGGTAGACCAGAACCTGCCCGTCGCAGCCGCGCCCGGCGCCGATGCCGATGGTGGGCACGGGCACCTCCCGGGTCACCACCTCCGCCACCCGGGCCGGAATGGCCTCCAGGACCACGGCGAAGCAGCCGGCCTCGGCCACGATGCGGGCGTCCTCCAGGAGATGTTTGGCCCCCTCGGCGGTCTTGGACTGGACCTTGTAGCCCCCGAGCCGGGCCACCTGCTGCGGCCGAAGCCCAACATGGCCCATGACCGGAATGCCCGCTTCCACCATGGCCCGGATGCGCGGGGCCGTCTCCCGGCCGCCTTCGATCTTCACGGCCTGGGCTCGTCCTTCCTTCAGGAACCGTCCGGCGTTTTTCACGGCCTCGGCCGTGGAGATTTGGTAGGACAGAAAGGGCATGTCGCCGATCACCAGGGCGCGTTTGGCCCCCCGGGCCACGGCCTTGGTATGGTGCAGCATCTCGTCCATGGTCACGGACAGGGTGTCCTCGTGCCCCAGGACCACCATGGCCAGGGAATCGCCCACCAAGACCACGTCCATTCCGGCCTGGTCGGCCAGGGTGGCCGAGGCGTAGTCGTAGGCGGTCATCACCGCGATTTTGCAGCGTCCCTTGGCGGCAAGAATATCCGGCGCCGTGACGCGTTTGTCCGGCGCTGCGACGTGTGCATCAGGCATGGCGCACCTCCTCCCTGGGCGTCGCATGGCGTGGGGACGGGGAGGCCCCCCAAGGCCCGCCATGAGGCGACGCAGGCGCACGGGAGACTGCCTACCTGATTTTGGGGCGTTTGTCTCGCCCGGCGATCCCGGGTCTCCCGGCGGGCGGCCGCCCTTGCCTTGGCCCCGGGATTTGCCTACATGACCCGGCCATGCGATACCTTTCCGAAAACCGCCTCTTGCGTATCCGGCAGGTTCTGGCCGCCCGGCAGAAGGATCTGGCCCTGGTCCTGGACAACATCCATGACCCGCACAACGTCTCGGCCATCCTGCGCAGTTGCGACGCCTTCGGCGTGCCCCGGGTGCACCTGCACTACACCACGACGGCCTTCCCCCACCTGGGCAAAAAATCCTCGGCCTCGGCCAGAAAATGGGTGGAGTGCGTGCGCCACGCGGACGCGGCCTCCCTGGCCGTACGCCTGGACGCCGAGGGCCTGCGCCTGGCGTCCACGGGGTTCTCGCCCCGGGCCGTGCCGGTGTGCGACTTCGACTTCACCAGGCCCACGGCCATCGTCTTCGGCAACGAGCACAGCGGGGTATCCCCCGAGCTGGCCCGCTACGTCAGCGGCGAGATATACATCCCCATGCGCGGCATGGTGCAGAGCCTAAACGTCTCCGTGGCCGCCGCGATCATCCTGCATGAGGCCCAGCGCCAGCGGGCCCTGGCGGGCATGTACGACCGGGCGTCCTACAGTCAGGAGGAGCTTACGGCTCTTGAGGCGATGTGGCGGGAGAAGTAGCCCCGGCCCGCGTCCTGCCTGCAAAGGCCATGGCCGCACCGGCCAGCCCCGCCGCGGCGAAGGCCGCAAACAGCACGCGCATGGCCGTGAGATACTGCCCGATGACCTCCGGTCCCAGGGGATGGTCGCCGACGTAGCGGGCCAGGACCACCGTGATCACGGCCATGCAGGCGGTCATGCCCGTGGTGCGCGCCTGCCCGGACAGGGCCGAGGCGATGCCGTAGCGCGTGGGCGGTACGGCGGACATGACCGCCACCATGCTCGGCGTGGAAAATACGCCAATGCCAAGCCCCACCACCACCAGCACCCCGACCACCGCCATCAGGCCGCTTTGGTCTGACAGCAAGGCCGCCAGGGCCACCCCTACAACCGTGACCGTGGCCCCGATCCCGGACAGGACATGCACCGGCGTCTTGCCGATCAGGCGGCCGCACAGGGGCGAGACGACGCTTTGGATGATCGGCTGGACGGCCAGGACCAGCCCGGCCTGGGCCGGGGTCATGCCCCGTCCGTATTGCAGGTAGAGGCTCAAAAGGAACGACACCCCGAAGGCCGCGCTGGACACGATGCACATGGCGGCCAGCCCCAGGGCGAAGGGGGCGTTGGAGGAGAACAGGTCCAGATGCAAAAGGGGCGACGCGCTTTTACGCTCGATGAGAATAAACGCCGCACACAGCGCGGCCCCGCCCCCCAGGCTCCACCAGCCCAGGCTCGTTCCCGGATGGGCGCTGCCCACGACCAAAAGCCCGATGCCCGCCGCGCTGGCCAGCGCCCCCCACCAGTCGAACCTCGCCCCCGGGGCAGGGGCGAGCTTCCAGGACAGGTTGCGCAGGCACACGACAAGCGCCGCCAGACACGGGGCCATGCCGATATAAAAAACGAACCGCCAGTTAAGGGCCGAGGCGATGAAACCGCCCAGGACCGGTCCGGCCGAGATGCCCAGGTAGATGCCCGCCACGCTGACGCCAAGCGCCCGGCCGCGCTCCTCCGGGGGGAAGGCGTCATAGAGCAGGGCCAGTCCCGTGGCCAGGGTCATGGCCCCGCCAAAGGCCTGCACCCCGCGAATGGCCAGAAACGCCTCCATGCCCGGGGCCAGGGTCAGGGCCAGGGCGCTGGCGGCGAAGATGGCCAGCCCGATCAAAAAGACCCCGCCCCGGCCGCAGATGTCCCCGGCCCGGCCAAAGGGCAGAAGCAGCATGGCGTTGACGCACAAAAACACCGACTCCACCAGGCTCAGCTGGATGGCCGTGGCCGAAAACTCCCGGCCGATGGCCGGCAGGCACACGCCCACGGCCGAGATCATAAACGGCACAGCGAACTGGGTGGAGACCACCGCGAAAAGCACGGCCCACTTGCGGGAACGCTCACGCGTCATGGCGTATTCCCGCGCAGGGCGTTTTCCAGGTTGGCGGCCATGGCCGTGAGGATGTCCAGGGCCGTTTCGCGGCGGGCCGCGTCGAAGCCGTGAAACAGGGCCTGATTGTGCGCCTTGAGCACGGTGAAAAGATCCTCGGCTAGAGCCAGGGTCTTTGGGGTGGGAAAAACGAGCTTCTGACGGCGGTCCCGCTCGTCTTCCCGCCGGGTGACGTAACCCTGGTCTTCGAGTTCAAAGAGCGTCCGGGCTGCGGCGGCCGGGTCCACTTTCAGGCTCTTGCACAGGGCGTCCTGGGGTTGTCCTGGGTGGTCGAGCACCTCGAGCAGCACCCCGATCCAGCCGCGCTTGATGCCCGTTATGCGCATGCGCGGGGCCAAAAACGCCGAGGACAGGCGGTGCAGCACGGCCAGATGGTGGCCGGGGGCCTTGTGGCGGCAGGCGGACAGGTCGATGTTCATGGGACTCCATTTGATTGATTTGTCAACTATTGATGGAATCAATAATCAGGCCGGATGGGGCTGTCAAGGGATGTGGGGATGGATGGGGCGCCCTGGCGATTGTTTGTCGCGGCGTAGGGCTTTTTCTCGCCTCAGGGCACTTTTTCGTCCATATTCCCCACAAAAGGGGGAACTATGGACGATAGCCTGAAAGACCTCATGGAGGCGGTTCGCGACAACCTCGCACAAGCGGGGTGGACAGCAGAAATTCAGGACAAACGGATCGTCGCGTCGCAAACCGTGATTGCCTGCAAATGGATGCTTGGCAAACGAACGGTAAAACAGGACGCGGAGTTTCTGTTCGATGAGGGCGCCAGGACCGTACAGTTCAAGGAGACGGCGACGGAATCCGCCATAGGCATCCCGCCGCTGTCTTTCAGCGTGTCAAAGTACGGCCAATCCGGAACGGACTATACAGAGACCCGCGTTGAGAAGGGGATTGGCGGCGGGGGACGGATGGACTACGGACGTGTCGCTGAAACCGTCATGGCGCTTTGCACGCAAAAGGGATTCCGATTGGAGCGAACCAAAGGACGCATCAAAAATCCCCTACGTTGAAGGCGTCGCGCGGTCTGCGCAGACGTAACGCCGACGGCCCGGGGCCTGCCGTACGTCTTCTGCCGTCGGCCGACCCGGTCAGGGCTAGGGAAATATCTTTCCGGGATTAAGGACCATGTTCGGGTCGAAGAGCTTTTTGACGCCGCGCTGCAAAACAAGGCTCGTGGCCGACAGCTCCATGGGCGCGAAGCGCTTCTTGGCCAGCCCCAGGCCGTGTTCGCCGGAGATGGTGCCGCCCAGGTTCAAGACCGCGTGCAGCACCCGTTCGACCAGTTTGTCCATGCGCTCCCGGGTGTCCGGCTCAAGCGTCTCGGCGATCATGTTCAGGTGGATGTTGCCGTCCCCGGCATGGCCGAAGGCGTAGACCGACAACCCGAACTCCCGTTCATACACCCCAACGGAGGCGATGAGTTCCGGAATATAGGCCAGGGGCACAGCCACATCCTCGGAGACGTACAGGGCGGCGGCCTCGTGGATGCGGGTGGATATCCGCCGCCGCACGTCCCACATGCGTTCCCGGGCGGCCTCGTCCTCGGCGGGAAGCACCTCCATGGCCGACATCTTGCGGCAGGCGTCCGTCACGCAGGCCATGTCCGCCGCCGCCGAGGCCTCGTCCCCGTCGGTCTCGACCAGAAGCAGCGACGTCAGGCCGCCGCGCGGGGCGAAGGGCAACAGTTCGGCCACAAGATGGAGGCATTTGTGGTCCATAAGCTCCACGCAGGACGGAGTGACCCCCGAGGTCATGACCGCGCCCACGGCGGCCACGGCCTTGGCCGGGTCCGGGAAAAGCGCCAGGGCCGTGCGCACGGCCCGGGGGTGGGGGATAAGCTTTAAAATCAGCTTGGTGATGATCCCAAGCGTCCCCTCGCTGCCCACCAGAAGCCGGGTCAGGTCGTAGCCCACCACGCCCTTGCGGGTGGCCACCCCGGTGCGGACGAGCTCTCCGGTTGGCAAAACTGTCTCAAGTCCCAGGATGTAATCCCTGGTCACGCCGTATTTCACGCAGGCCGGGCCTCCTGCG
>Ga0209467_1000356_pt1 | contig 70024 bp, 58 predicted proteins | sample Higcelwee11metaG_FD_187175 | JGI IMG/M metagenome (GOLD analysis project Ga0209467, IMG submission 187175) | Freshwater pond sediment microbial communities from the University of Edinburgh, under environmental carbon perturbations - High... | ecosystem: Environmental > Aquatic > Freshwater >...
CTAGTACACCTTCTTTGACAATCCCCCTAAGCCTTGTTACAGCAGGATGGTACAAAAGCAAATGTCCAACCATAAGAACTTTACCTTTTTGCTGTGCATATTCTTTTATTTCTTTGGCGTGTTCGGCGGTTGTAACCTTCTATCATTCCTTGTTCACTTTTATGACGGAATTCATAATCAAATTTTAGGGCTATTGGATTTTTTGAAACATAGAGCAAAAATTCCTTAACGGACAATTCCTCATCTTTGATTATTTCATGAAGAGAAAAGTTTTCATTATCGTATTCTTTTAAAAATACAGATAATGCAGGTGAAGCACTTGGCAAGGGCAAGTTAAATTAATGACGGTTCATAAAAGTAAAGGTCTTGAATTTGACACAGTCTTTTTTGTTGATTTTAACGCAAATGCTTGGTGGGGATTAGGAACTGCTATTAGGGATAATGATATAGCAAGGCTTAAAGAAGAACAAAATACATTTTTCGTAGGTGCCTCAAGGGCAAGAGAAAAACTTGTATTTACAAATGGGCAAAAAGGGCAATGGCCACAAGTTATAACAACTATATTAAAAGAATCAAATATGATTCAAATTTTTACTTCATAATTCTCTAAAAAATTATCAGTCAATTTTGTAGTTCTTATCTTTTTCATTTGGATTGTCTGACACCTGAAATGGAAAAATTTCCGACTTAATTTTTGCAAAATTGTAGTTTTTCCATTTCGCTGACACGTTTTTCCATTTCAACTGTCAAATTATAGGCACACTATAATTGGAACCAGTAATTACACAAGGGTTCCTGACGGTGGTTATTTGTATACATGGTCATGGGATAATTTAGACGATATTTTGAACACAAATGAAGTAGTGAAAGTATCTAAATAACCCTATTAATACTGTGATAGCAATAATTTGTCATCTCAAGCTTTCTGATACGTCATCTCAAACCAAGTGATAATTTACATTTTTGGTTTTGTGTAATATTTGTGTAATCAATTTCTTTCAACTACAATAAAACCATGACAAATCAAAAAACTCTTATTTTAATAGACGGACATGCACTTGCATATCGTTCATTTTTTGCTCTTGAACGTACGGGAATGAAAACCTCTGAAGGTCAACCAACTTGGGCTGTATATGGATTTTTTCATGCACTTTTTGACTTGCTCAAAAAAGTTAAACCTGATGCTATGGCAGTTTCTTTTGATATGGGGCGTGAAACCTTTCGTACAGAGGTTTATAAGGAATACAAAGCTCATCGTGAATCTATGCCTGATACTTTAAAATGCCAGATGGAATTCTTGCATGAAGGTCTTATTGCAATGGATATTCCTATTTATCAGCTAAAAGGTTTTGAGGCTGATGATATTATAGGCACAATCGCCCACAAGGCAAAAGCATTGGGGCATAAGACTTATATCCTTACAGGCGATAGAGATTCTTTTCAGCTTGTGGACAGAGAAGGACTTATCAGAGTTTTAATCCCGTCAAAAGGTGTTTTGTATGAATATGATACCCAAAAAGTCTACGAAAGAATGGGGGTTTATCCTGAGCAAGTTATAGACTACAAGGGACTTTGCGGCGACAGCTCTGATAATATTCCGGGGATAAAAGGGGTCGGGGACAAAACTGCCGTCAAATTACTCACTGAATACAAAACCCTTGAAAATGTTTTGGCAAATATTGAAAATATTAAAGGTGATAGCCTCAAAATAAAACTTAAAGAGGGCGTTGAAATAGCAAAATTGAGCCAACATCTTGCGACAATTGACCTTGACACCCCGATAGAATTCGATTTTGACCACACGCATCTTACTGTTTTTGATACGCAAAAACTCGTTGAATTTTTCAAAAAAATGGAATTCCGCTCACTTTTGGCACAAATTCCGTCTTTGCAGGTTCATTTTAAAGAAAGACCTGTCGAAAAAAGCCTTGAAGTATCTGTTTCACCAAAGAAAGAAGGGCAGCTCTCACTTTTTGGAGGGGTTCAGCCTCAAGTAGAAGAACCACAAAAAATTGAAATTGTGCCCGAAATTTCATTGCCTAAAAAAGAAGTATATCTTGAGGATAAAACTTTTGTACAAGATGAAAAAACTTTCAAATTTCTTTTGCAGGAACTTGATGAAGTGTCTTTATTTTCTCTCGACACCGAAACAACAGGCTTAGATACTCTTGAAGCGGATTTAGTGGGGATTTCAATTTCTTACGATAAAGCTTTTTCTTATAATAAAGGTTTTCACTATGGCGACTCAAAAACTCTCAATTATTACATCCCAGTTGGTCATAAAGAAGGTCAACAGCTGGATTTAAATTATGTTTTAGATAATTTAAAACCTCTTTTGGAAAATTCTGAAAAAGGCAAAATAATTCAAAATGCAAAATACGAAATAAATATTTTCAAAAATTATAATATCGACATAAAAGGCGTTGTAATGGACACTATGCTTGCAAGTTATGTCAAAGACCCTTCTCGTAGACATGGGCTGAAAAGTCAGGCACTAAGCCTCTTAGGCTTTGATATGCAAAATATTGAAGAGTTGATTGGCAAAGGCAAAAATGCAATTACAATGGATATGGTTTCAATTGAAGATGCAGGACTTTATGCTTGTTATGATTCATTTTCGACACTTGAACTCGGAAAATACTATGCAAAAAACCTTGATGAAAAACTTTTTGAACTTTTAGGCAAAATCGAACTTCCTTTGGTAGAAGTTCTTGCTTATATGGAAAAGGAGGGCGTATATGTCGACAGAGAGTATCTTTCAGAGCTTTCTGGTGAAATCGGACGAAGTCTTGAAATTATTGAAGCCAAAATCTACAAAGAAGCAGGTCAGATATTCAATATAAATTCCCCCAAACAAGTCGGCGATATTTTGTTTGAAAAAATGATGCTCCCGTCAGGCAAAAAAACTAAAACTGGCTACTCAACCGACTCAAATGTCCTTGAAAATCTTGCGAAGGATTACACTATTGCAAAGTTGATTCTTGAGCAAAGACACCTTGCCAAAATAAAATCGACTTACATTGATGCTTTACCCGAGCTGATTTCACCTAAAGACAAGCGTCTTCATACAAGTTTCAATCAAACGGTAACTACAACAGGCAGGCTTTCAAGCTCCAATCCTAATTTGCAAAATATCCCCATTCGCTCTGAAATCGGCAATCGTATTCGTGCGGCATTCACAGCACAAGACAAAGACAGCGTAATACTTTCCGCTGATTATTCTCAAATTGAACTTAGACTTCTCGCACATTTTTCAGACGATGAAAAATTAAAAGAAGCCTTTTTGAATAACATAGATATCCACAGTGCAACAGCAGCAAGTGTTTTTGATGTTTCGCTTGGTAATGTTACTAAAGAAATGCGATATAAGGCGAAAGCGGTCAATTTTGGGATAATTTACGGTCAAACAAGTTACGGGCTTTCAAATTCCATAGATATTACACCGGGTGAGGCAAAAGTCTTTATTGACAAGTATTTTGCTACTTATCCCAAAATCAAAGAATATTTAGACGGCACAGTTGCACTTGCACATAGGCAGGGTTTTATTGAAACTATGTTTGGCAGACGAAGATACCTCGCAGAGGAACTTTCAAGCAAAAACCGCATGATTCGTGAATTTGCCGAACGTGCTGCCACAAATACACCCCTTCAAGGCACTGCGGCGGATTTGATAAAACTTGCGATGATTGAAGTTTATAAAAAATTAAAAAACAGTGACTTAAAAACAAAAATGGTCTTACAAGTGCATGATGAGCTGGTTTTAGAAGTACCCAGATCAGAAATTGATGAAGTTTGCAAAATAGTAAAAGAAGCCATGGAACTTTCCCAACCACTTGAAGTGCCTTTGGAAATTGATATTCAAATCGGCAAAAGCTGGATGGAGTCCGACATGGAGGCTATGCCTGTTACATAGACTGCGGTGCAGAAACTCCAAGAAGCCCTAACGTAGTTGACAAAACTTGTTTAAAGGCAAAAACCAATGCCAAACGAGATTTCATAAGTTCAGGCTCGACATTTAATACCCTTGAAAACGCATAAAAATGGTGAAAATCCGCCGCCAATTCTTGAGCGTACCTGCAAAGAATGTAAGGGGCACGCTGTTTTGCGGCAGAAAGAACAATTTCTTCAAAAGATTCTAACTTCATAATAAGGGCTTTTGTGCTTGAAGTCGATTTTTCATCCTCAATCGACAAAGTCTTTATTGCAGAAGGGTTTTTGGCTATTTGTATCAATTCATCATTTGTAAAAAACGGTGGTAAGATTTTTTTGCTTTCTCCTGATGTGTCAGGTCTTTCGGCAGTTGCAGTCCTTAAAATACTGCAAGCTCTTGCATGAGCATACTGGACATAAAAAACGGGATTTTCGTCTTTTGAAGACTTTGCAAGGTCAACATCGAAATCCAAAGTCGTATCAATACTTCGCATAATCATCCAAAAACGTGTCGCATCAACGCCGACTTCATCAATCAAATCGCCAAGTGTAAGCATTTTTTTGCGTTTGCCCATACGTGTTTGCTCACCGTCGATAATGAGATTTACGAGTTGTCCGAGCAAAACTTCCAGCTTATTACCATCATATCCGAGAGCCTCAATAGCTGCACGCATTCTGGCTACATAACCATGATGGTCAGCTCCCCAAATATTAATCATACGAGCAAAGCCTCTGACAAGCTTATCATTATGATAGGCTATATCTGCCGTCAGGTAGGTATTTGAGCCGTCCGCTTTTTTAATTACCCGATCTTGGTCATCGCCGTATTCTGTGGATTTGAACCAAACTGCTCCGTCTTTTTCGTAAAGTTTTTCGCTGTTTTTGAGTTTTTGGACACATTTTTCAACTTCACCTGAATTGTGAAGAGATGATTCCGAGTAAAAATTATCAAATTTCACGCCAAAATTTTCAAGCAAATCTTTTTGGAGTTTAAACAGTTCTGCTTTTGCAAAAGTTCCTAAATCTGATATATCAAGGCTTGAAACGTCAGGATTTTTTTGCGTAACGTATTTTTTTGCCACAGGAATAAGATAATCACCTGTATAATAATTTTTTACTTCAACTTCATCAGTCGGAAAATTTGCATTTTCTCCCAATTCCTGCAAAACTCTTATTTTGAGAGAGTTTGCTAGGATATTAATCTGATTTCCCGCATCATTAATATAAAATTCTTGAGAAACATCATACCCCGAAAACTTCATCACAGAAGCCAAAGCACTTCCCATTGCTGCCCAACGTCCGTGTCCGATGTGGAAAGGTCCTGTCGGATTGGCAGAAACATACTCTAGTATGACTTTTTCACCATGCCCGTAGTTGCTTGACCCATAATTTTCTTTTTCTTTAAGGATTTTTTTTATAACCTCATTTTGCTGTTCTTTAGAAAGCTTAAAATTGATAAATCCGCCTAATATATTGATTTCACCTTCAAAATCGATGTTTTCGGCAACTTTTTGAGCGATAAGAGGCGGGGCAGTCTTTGCAACTTTGGCAAGAGGTGATACATTCACCGCAAAATCACCAAATTCGGCATTTTTAGGAGTTTCAACTCTCAATGTGATATCTTCTGCCCCAGCAAAACCTGATTTTGCAATTGCCTGATTTACTTTTTCTAAAATTGAATCCTTAAACATTCTTCCACCTTTTTCTTACTCTGTTTTGATTATAAAACAAAAATGTCATTGCGAGGAATAAAATGACGAAAACAATCTATTTAAGAGCTATTCTTTTGACTGTTTTGTATAGTTTGTCGAGTTTGTCTTTTGAAGTTCCCAGTCCGCAAAGGAGCAAGACTCCTTTTTCATTTGCGAGTTCATCCTCGATATTATGCTCTGAAAGTTTTTCGGATAATTTATAGCCACTTAACCCTTCTACTTTGACAAAAATCTTTGTAAAATCCTCATTTTCAAAGACTTTTACCACATCAATTTTGGAAAGTTTTTCCCTGATTTTCAAAATATGACTTAGAGTTTTATCAAGCTCAACTGCTCCTTTTTTACAGGATAAAAACTCTATAGACCCCTCAATACTAGCCAAAAGCAGATATGATGGAGAGGTCGAATTTATCAAATTAAGAGATTTTTGGATTTTTCGGCGTGAAATTTTGCTGTTTTTCCCGATATGCAAAATCGAACTTTGTGTCAAAGCACCAGCTGTTTTGTGCAATGATTGCACCGAAGCATCAGCCCCAAGCTGTATAGCAGGAGTCGGCAGTTTGGCAGAAAAATTCCATAAAGCCCCATGCGATTCATCCACAATCAAAATCACATTGTATGCTTTGCAAATTGTCGCAATCGTTGTCAAATCGCTAACTACACCTTCATAAGTAGGATTAGTGATTATCACAGCCTTGATTTCAGGATTTTCAAAAAGTGCAGACTCTATCACAGAAGGCTCAATCGGTTTTGGGACATCAAAAATTTCATCGTATTCAGGCTCAATAAAAACTCCTTCGGCTCTGGACAAAATCAATCCGTTAAGTACGCTGATGTGGCAGTTTCTTGGGATGAGAACCTTGTCTTTTTCATCCAAAACACCGAGCATCAGTGCCAAAATACCTGATGTAGAGCCGTTATAAAGATAAAAGCTCGCTTTGGCATCGTAAATCTCCGCAGCTTTTTCTTGTGATTTTTTGAGAACTCCTTTGGGGTTGCGGATATTGTCAAATCCGTCGATTTCTGAAAAATCGTATTTAAAAACATTTTGTCCGACTAATTTTGCAAACTCACCAAACCCTGTGCCACTATGACTTGGAGTGGTGAACAAATAAGGTCTTTTAAAATTTTTTAATAAATTAAGTAAATTCATGGCGTGTTGTACTTGTTTTATTGTAAAATGACTCTTGTAGACAAATTATAGCGTGGTCAATGAACAATTTAAACCTTTTTTCAAATATTGAGCAAGAAATTAAAGATTTGCGTGCAAAAATAGTAGAATGCAACAGGTTATATGAAGAAAATATACCTGCTATTACTGACGCTGAATACGATAAGTTGTTTAAAGACCTTAAACAACTTGAGAGAGACTGGCCGCAATATGCAACTAAAGACAGCCCAACTAAAAAAGTAGGAGGTAATGTTTCAGAGAAATTTTCGAAGCATAAACACAAATATCGTCTTTATTCGCTTAGTAATTCGAATAATTTTGCAGAACTGGAAAAATGGTATACTAGAGTTCTCAAAGAAAGCGGAGGCGAGCAGGTTGATTTGACTTGTGAGCTCAAAATCGATGGGCTTGCAGTAGCTTTGACCTACAAAAAAGGTGAACTTACAGTTGGGGCAACTCGCGGAGATGGTAAAGTTGGAGAAAATATTACTCAAAACATCAAAATGGTAAAAGGTATTCCACATAAACTGGCTGAGCCTGTTGATATTGACGTTCGCGGTGAAGTTTATATGCCAATTTCTTCTTTTGAAAGACTAAATGAAGAAAATATTAAACGTGGCGAAAAAGAATTTGCCAACCCTCGTAACGCAGCTACAGGGTCTTTGCGTCAACTTGACAGTAATATCACAAGGCAAAGGGATTTAAGTTTTTTTGCTTACGGTGCAATTTGGAAGGAAACAGATTCACCAAAGACGCATATAGATACCCTCTATAAATTAAAAGATTTTGGCTTTGAAATAACAGAAAATTTAAATGGAAATATTTCATTAATCAAACAACAAATAAAAAAATGGGAGCATACTCGTGCAGAGCTTGGCTATGACACAGATGGCGTTGTCATAAAGGTAAATGATTTGAGCCTTCAGCAAGAAATGGGTTTTACCTCCCGCGTTCCAAAATGGGCAACGGCATTTAAATTTGACCCTGAAGAAGCGTGGACAAAAGTCGAACATATCGAAATCAATGTCGGTAGAACAGGGGCTGTAACTCCTGTGGCAGTTATGAAACCTGTATCTATTGGTGGAAGTATAGTTTCAAGGGCAAGTTTATATAATTTTGAAGAAACAGGTCGTCTTGATATTGGGAAAGGTGCTTCTGTAAAAATTAAAAAAGCAGCAGAGATTATTCCTAAAATCATTTTTGTTAGTCATTCTATTTCAAGAGACTTCAAGCCTTTTGAAATACCTACCCACTGTCCTTCCTGTAATACAAAACTTATCAAGCCCGAAGGCGAAGTCAATCTTTACTGCCCAAACCAATTTGGCTGTCCTGCTCAAATGCAGGCAGGTATTGAATATTTTGTCTCTAAAGATGCTATGAACATTGACGGGGTCGGTCCTGCAATAATCGAAAAGCTTTTAACAAAGGAAATGATTAAAGACCCTGCGGATTTGTACACTTTGAGCAAAGAAGATTTTTTGAAGCTTGATTCGGTCAAAGAAAAATCAGCAAACAATATCTACAATGCAATTCAAGAGAGCAAATCACGCCCTTTGAACAAGTTTTTGACAGCTATCGGGATTCGTTTTGTGGGCAAAGAAACTGCTGATATTTTGAGTCAAAATTTCTCCTCGATTGATGAACTTCGAAATGCCAAAAAAGAAGATTTGGCAAAAATTGACGGCATCGGCGAAAAAATTGCTTCATCAATCGAAAATTTCTTTAAAGAAGAAAAAAATCTTGCAATCTTTGAAAAATTTAAAAATGCAGGCATTAACCCGACTGAAGTCAGAGCAAAGAAGGAATCACAAGGCTTTGAGGGCAAAACTTTTGTGGTTACAGGCACATTATTGAGCATGGGAAGGAGTGAGGCACAAGAACTCATAAAAGCTCACTCTGGCAAGGTAACATCTTCTGTAACAAAGAATACGGACTTTTTGGTTGTCGGAGAAAACCCTGGTTCGAAATATCAAAAAGCACTTGATTTAGGTGTTATAATATTAAATGAAAATCAATTTTTAGAATTTTGCACCGTACAAAAAAAATTACCGCTTATACAAGGGGAACCTAATGAATAAAAACTTTAAAATCATTCAAATATCAGGTATTTCAGGACTTTTAATTATCGGATTTGTATTATTTTGTTTATTTTGCGGATTAATCGGTTTTCCTGTTTGGTTTTTGGCGGCTTCTTGGAATTATCTTGTAGCAGGGCTTTTAGGCGGACCTACGATGAATATTCTTCAAGGCGGATTACTTTGGGGGATAGTTTGTCTTTCAATGTATATTTTTACAAAAGACACTTTTTCTATCAAAATTGCCGCTGATGAAGAAATGGCAACAGACCCAGAGATTATAAAAATGCTTTCTGATATTTCAAAAAAAGAAGAAATTAAAGAAAAAGAAGAAATTAATAAATAGAAGTTATCTGAAAAGTCCAAAATTTCAATTTTGAGGCTTTTTAGGTATCGACCTTACAAAAGTGAAAAAGGGATGAAATGATAAATTTTATCCCTTTTGAAACTAGCCGTCTGAAATTTTCTTAAAAATTCGTAACATTTGGATTTAATTTGGCAATTTTTATTGCCTTTTGTCTTTAATAACTTAGTTTATTAAATAATTAAGGTTAGTTTTATGGTAGCTGTTAGCAAATATTCGTTCGGTACAAGTTCTTATTTATTGCCCCAAACTCCTGATAAGGAGCAAAAAACTTATGCCCCGCAAATGCAACAGCCTCAAAAAGATTCTTTCTTTAAAACCCCAAAAGACGGCAGAAATTTTTGGGAAAAAGCTCTAGCTCCTGCTATCGTACTATCATCAGTATTAATGATTGTAATGTCCATTGCAAATGGTGCCAGAGCTCGCAAGGCCCAAGCAGAATTGGCAGAAAGATTTAAAAAAGCAGGCGAAGATGCAGTAAATTCTTTAAGTAAAAAATTAGATTATGAAAGCGTTTTTACAAATTATAAAGATGATGACGGTATACCTCTTTTGAAAGATCTTCCTGGAATGAAAGAAGTTAAAAAAAGTTTTTTAGAAAGAATTATTAACTCTAAGCAAAACCCTGAAATATATAAAAATTGGGGTGCAGGCAAAGCCAACGGTGTATTATTACATGGTCCGGCGGGTACTGGTAAAACATTTGCGACTAAAGTTTTGGCAAAAACTTTGGATGCAGAAGTAGCTGAAATTTCTATTCAAAAAGAAGGTTCTGCATACGTAAATCAAGCTGCAAAAAACATAGGTGAAAAATTTGATTTTATTTGTCAGGCTGCAGACACTAATCCGCAAAAAGAATACGTTATAATCATGGAAGAAATTGATGGTATCGGCAAATCAAGAGGAGGAATAAATGAACAATCTTCCCACCTTGAAGTAGTGAATACTCTATTAACTTGTTTTGATAAAGCAAAAAAACGCGGAAATATTACAATAGTTGCAAACACAAATAATGACCATTTATTGGATGAAGCGTTAAAAGATAGATTGCCGGTAAGAATAAAAATTGATAATCCCGATAAAGAAACAATTGAAAGTGTATTAAAATATCACTTGAAAAATATTGGAGCAGCAGAAAACTTTGATATTTCAAGCGTCATTGACAGACTTCAAGGATTCTCTAACAGAAAAATTGAACAAATAGTTCAATTGGCTTTAAGCAAAGGTGCTTCAGCACAAATGGCAGATAGTACAAAAAATAAATTAACTAAAGAGCTTTTCGAAGATGCTATAAAAGAATTTGAAGAAACAAAAGCAAAAGCTGTAATTGCAGAACAAATTGAAGAATTTACAAATCCTTATGAAGATTTTATGGGAAATATCGTGGAAAAAGCCGGAAGTATCGTCGGAGAGTTATTTGGCGGTTTTGGAAATGGCGGAGCAATTCCTCAAAGAAAAATAAGCAAAAATATAAATGAAATCGAACAATATTTAAAAAATATTTTAGGAGAAAAACCTGAAGAATCAAAGATTATAGACACTGCAAGAAGTTTATTATCGCGATCTTCAAAAGAAGAAGGTGCAGAGTTTATAGATTTACTCAAAAAAAGAAATATATCTGAAAAGACGATGGATGATATTTTTGATATTTATTTAGATAACTTCTTTCCTGCTCAAAAATAATTTCCCAGCCAATTCATAAGCCTTGAGCTTCAAATCTTCATAAGTCGAATCGTTTTCGATGACATAATCCCAATCAGTAATATCATCCAAGTCGGTTTCTGTAAGGTCATCTTCTTTGACCAGTTCGCCTCTGAGCGAACGAGCTTCCCTAGATGCTTCGACTCTGATTGTTATTGCCCTTGAATCTTTTAGGATTTTGAGTTCACTTTTTACACGCAAATCAGGAATTATGACATCATAATCGAGTTCAATAATCTTCTCCAGCCAATAAAAAGGGCTGATTGAGCGTCCATAATCACCAAGAGCAATCAAATCTGCACGATATTGAGATTTATTTGCTTCAATTTCATCAAAAGTAAGTCCTTTTTGGCGTCCGTATTCAATTTTGATAGCATCGCCTATGCCGACACGTTTGAAATTCACAAGTTTTTCAAGCAAAATCTTCGCAACTGTATCTTTGCCCGAAAATTGTTTTCCTGATAAAGCTATGATTTTTTTGCTCATGTTATCTCCTTGCTATTTTGCAATGACAGTACTAAAAATCGTATTTTGGGATTTCAAATTTTTCAAAATCTGCCCCTCTTTGAGACCATTCAGTATAGACTTTATGGGCTTTTTCTTGAACATTGTTGTAATATTCTTCATCAATATATTTATTATAAAGTTCGGTTCTTGTCCCTAAATAAATTCCCATGGCTTTTGCATATTTTGAAAGTTCATTTTTGTTCAATCCTGCTGAATAAGCTTTTGTTTTGGCATCAGTACCTGAGGGGCGAATTTCGATATATTTATCGCTAAATTTGAAATATGAACCATCACCCACATATAATGCATCTTCCAAATTTGAAAAATCAAGTTCTTTAAATGTGTCTGAAAGAATTTCTTTGACATTTTCAAGAGTTATTTTACCGTCTCTTTTCGCCATTACCAAAGCAAGGAAGAATAAATCATTTTGGGTGCGTTTAAGTTCACCTTCTTTTTTTGCTGCCTTTAATAAATTAATATCTGGCTCACTTTCATTATAATAAGCAACATCAACACGTACGTCGAATTTTCCTTTGATATTATTTTTTGCAGAAACATTTTTGAGATATTGAGAAAGTAAAATATTTTGTTGTTCACAACCTGAAATAAGAGCCGCTGTGAGTACTATAGCCTCTGTAGCACTTTTTTCTCTCATTGCAATAGCCAATCTTCCTGATTCACTTTCAATTAATTTTTCTGCACCGCTAATCATCCCGCCTGATTCTTCTCCTCCGAAAAGCAATCTTGGCTGGGTACCCAGATTAATTTCTTTGCCGAAAATATCTTCCACAATGACGTCTTTGTCAGGGTTTCTTTTGATTTGTATCTCAACTTTTTTCATTACATTTGCAATTTCTTTGAATCCTACAGGAACGTTTATAACTTTAATGTCATTTTTTTCTGCCCATTCATCCCAACTCATCGCAGAAGCAGTTGTTTTGATAATAAATCTTGAATGATTATGAAAAATCCCGTTCGCTTTAAGACTTCCTGCCCAAAATGACATTGTCATCAGAAATGATTGGTTAGCCGTATAAACAACCAAAACCTTATCATCTGTGATTTTGACATAATCAAGACCTAATTCATCAAGTATATTTTTATTATTGGCACTTTCAACCTGAGTAACAGTCAATCTGTCATGGTCTGGATCTGTAATCAAAACTACTGTTCCAAGTGGTTTATCAGCCAGTTTTTCATCATAATGCAAAGACTCAATAACCGGCATATTTATCGTGCCATCTTCGTCTTTTACCAAAACACCGGCATCAACCGACCAATCATAAAACCCTTTTTCTTTCTTGGGTAAAGTATCACTTTTTCCGATTGAATGAAAAAATGGATCTTCTTGCACATTGAACCATTCAAAATTTTCATCAATAGATAATTCTTTTAAAACTTTACTAAGGGTTTTATAGGCAGAACCGCCGACACTTTCAATAATAATAGGGGTTTTAGTCCCTTTTATCAATTCCAAATTATGTTTTGTCGCAACACCATTTTTGAGATATTCAACGTACAAGCTTATACCGTTATTAAGATTCTTCATAAGTTTTTGGTCAATATTTTCATTATCAAGAGCAGCTATTTTGATTCTATATTCACCTTTTTTCTCTGTTTCTTTAAATATTTCACGAATTTTTTTGATAAATTCCATAGATTCTTCGGGCAAATATTGACTCCCTTGGTCATTTAAATCTTTTGTGGCATTTTTTACACTGATTCCGTGGCTGGATGTGATATATTCTCCGCCTAAAAGGTCCAATTTGAAAACTAAAAATGATGCCATCCAAATTGGAATTGTTTGGTGATTAACAGGGATATACGTTTTGATACCCAATGCCGCTTGAATCCTGATTATAAGCTCCAAATACTCTTTTGAATTATATCGAACTTCCGATGCAGCAAGTTTGCGAAGATCTTTGCCTTTGTATTTCTCTTTAACGACAAGCCCTTTTGCCAGTGTAGCGAGCATAATGCCTACTTTATTGATTGGGAAACGAGTATCTTCCGGAAATAAAATATTTTGAGGACCTCGAATGCCTGCTGTTGAGACTTTTGCTTCTTTTGCATAATTTTCGAACCACTCTAAAAGTCCTAATCCTTCAGGATTAGAAGATTCGTCATAATTATAAAGATATTCTTTTTTTAAAATAAATTCAAATTCATTTTTGTTATTTAAATCCAAAAGATTTCTATTTTTTATATAATCAGGCGTTTTTTCCAAAATAGTATCGAACAACGCTTGTTCAAGATAGCAAGATGCTTGTTTCATGGTGATTTCTGTCCCTTCTAATCTCTGTTTGCATATTATAGCAAAAATATACATTCAGGGTTGTTTTTTAAGTTTTTTTTCAATGCTTCTGAATAAATTATCTCTTTTTTTGAGTATGGTGATATATTTCTCAAAATCCCCACTTGCAATGTCTAATCGTTGTTTTTCCAATGATTCTTCAAAGTGTTTTTCGAGATGATTTGTCATTTCATTTCTATCTTCGACTTTTTTGATAAACATTGGTTTTTTTACTTCTATAAGGATTTCAGGCGAGGTTCCTCTCAAAAAACAATACCTTACACAAAGCGGAATTAAGTTGACCCCGTCCAAATTTGAAGCGATATAGCTGATTCCTGAGCCGAATTCTATAGGCGAATAATCCTGAGGGCGAATAATGCCTTGCGGATAAATATGCAAAACTTTTTCAGGCGAAGTCAAATGTCCCACAGCAAAATTCAACGCTTTAAGTACAGCTTTGGGTGATTTTTTGTCTATTGAAAAGGCACCGAATTTTCTCATCATAGGCAAAAGATGCAATTCTTCAACCATAAATCGAATATCCATTCTGAAAATCTTACGGCAAAGAAAATATGCCAAAATTCCGTCCCACCAACAAATATGGGGTGCATAAATGATATTGGGTTTTGTTTTATCACGTTTTTTTAAATAATGCCGATTTTTGATTCTTATTGTGGCAAATTTTTGCTGCAAAAGAAATTTGAAAAGCATATCTATACCAATTTGCCAAAGCTTGCTTACTTCTGCAGGTATAAAAGGAACAAATTCTCTATCTAGCGATGGTGGTGTTTTACTGTATAAATTTTGTTTTAGCCTCATAACAAGTACTTTAATTTGTTTTGTAAAAAATTGTATTCCCAAAGAGGCTAAAGGCAAAGAGTGAAACTTCAAGAAATGAAAAAAGGTGTAAACATTTTATTACATTTAATTGACTGGCTGACTTGAAAAGTTATAATTAATTTAGATTTGAAGAGGGAATACGGGTGAGAATCCCAAGCTGTGCCGCAACCGTTATAGCCGGAATACTTAACAAGTCTCTAACTTGCTAGTACTTCGTGCTTAAAGTAAAGCAAACCTTAATAAAAGCGTTGTATCTAGCAGTATGTAATACTGGTAGATTTTTTTATAGGTAAAAATGGTAACACCGATAATATCAAATGTAAGTATGAATAGAGGCACTTGTCCGCATGGCAATCCAATCGGAGCTTGCCCTATTTGTAATGGCGGCGGTGGAGGAGGCGGTGTGAGTACTGCTTTCAAAAAAGATACGGTACAAGGCGGGATGACTTGGGGAGAGTGTTTTGCGTATTTAAGAATGCAAAATGCTCAAAAACAACATGCACAAGATGAAAAACTATTTCAAAATGTTTCTTTGATGAATTTTTTCCAAAATAACAAGCTTGCACAATTTATGGAAAATAAAATGACAACCGTTATAACATTTTTTCAAATAAATATCGCAAGACCAATTGCAAATTTTGCAAATACTATTTTTTCTTCAATAACTTCCCCTATAGCCAATCTTGCAAGAGCTGTCGCAAATACGGCTATTTTTAATAATATCAAAAATTTTGCAGAAAAAATGCAAAAAAATCTTGTTGATATTACCAACAAAATAGCTTCAATGGTGGGTGAGCCTATTATGGCGGCGGCAAAATTCATATCTGACACTTGGCAAAAACTTAAAGCAAAAAAATTCTTATTTTTCTCACCTGTAGACACCGAAATGGAGCAAGGCGAGCAAGATGAAGAAATAGAGCTTAAAAGATGGTTAGGAATAAAAAATTTAAAAGAAAATATTGACAAGCTTTTCAAATTACAAAAAAATAATAAGGAAGTCATTGAATGGTTATAGGCGTACAACAAACTCAAAGTCCGAGACATAATTTGAATACTAAAAAAACGCAAGAAGATACAAAACTTGGAGTAATCGTAAACAGTATCGTCAAAGACTCTATTAACAATAATCAAAATGACCTGTTGCGAGATTATATTATTCCTTCAGACAGTTCTACACCCGAAGATTTAACGCCTCTTGAAACAAAAGAAACTTCAAATAAATCTTTTATGAAACTTTGTCTTGGTACTCTCGGAGTGCTAGGAGGACTAGGTGTTGCCACCAAAGTTGGTAATTCGATTGCAGAAAAAGAATTTGGAAAAGCACCAAAATGGAATTCTCTTCCTGATATTGGAAGGAATATGAATCTCAATAAAGAATCTCATTTTATTACTTATATGCTTGTACAAAATCCAAAAATCAAAAATTTGGTCGGTGCTGCAGCATTTTTCGTTTTTGCAACAACAGCTTTTGTCTTGAAAAATTTTGCTGACGGATTCAAAGATATTTGGGTCAAAAAACAATCTGCCAAGGCGGATTACACACTTCAAGATAATCTTATAGATGTCGAAACAAGAATTTTTAAAGGCAAAAATGACATTATTCGCACAATGATGCAAGATACTGCCAAAGAAATGAAAGAAATTATCGATAATAAAAATATTCCTGATAAAGAAATTGTCGAAAATGCACCCGCATTCAAAGGTGATTTTGAAAAGACTGAAAATAAAAAATCGGAAAAAGAAAACAAAATAATGCCTGCATTATTTGCCGTTGGAACTGTCATAGGAGCAGTTTTAATCGGAAAATATGCTTTCAAAAATATTCAAAAAACAGATAAAATTATTCAGGAAAATTATGATAAAAAACATAAAGAAGTTGCTGAAATTTTAGAAAAATCTTCTGACGAAATTTTGAAAAAACATGAAAATACACTAATAAATCTATTTTCGGTGATGAATTTTAACCCGCAAACAGTCAAAAATCAACTCGAACGGGCTAAAATCCCAAATGAAAAAATAGAAAAAATTGTAGGAGAAGTAGAAAAAAGAACTGCAAGATTTGAGCAAGCTCCCAAAGAAATGTCTGCGAATCCCGGAAAAATCCAATATTTCACTTATATAGACGACCCGAGCGGGCATTTTTATAATTGGGTTATGAATAGAGGTTCTGAAGCCTCTAAGCCTCTTGGACTTTTGGCTATGGCAATATCAGCAGTTACAGGGCTTGAATATGCAGGTGAACAAGCCGTCAATGCAATGAGAGAGGCTGAAGTCAAAAAAATAAATAATGAAACAGAATTGAATCTTCACAAAAAGCTCGTAAATGTCGAACTCCGTAATTTTAAACAGAAAAAAGAAAGCTATATAAAGCCTTTGATGCAAGAATTCAAGACGCAAGCACCACAAAAAAATAAAGAGCAACTAGATAGCATGGCACAAAATATTTTGTATGAAATCAAAAACGGTCCACCATTTGTTTATGCCTAAGCGTTTAAGAAATTATCATTATAAGCTCAATTAAGCAAGAATTTCTTATAAATATTTATTATTTTATGTGGATTGTTCTTTAAGAACTCTTCTTGCAATGTTAATATCAAAAAGGTCATTCCCATCTTTAATGTCATCTGGATTTAAATTTTTTATCCATAAAGCAACAGGCTCTTCGTTTATGACTTTTTTGGAACTATTAGCAATCAAGTCTTCTATTTCTTCTTTGGTTTTTCCATTGAAACCCTCGATGTTTGCATAAGATAAGGCTTCTTTAAACGCAGTTTCAGTAGTATATGATAAAGGTTTAAATTTTACTTTACTACCTTTCTTAGGTATTTTAGTACAAAGTGTTATTAATTTATCAGTATTTTCAGCCCCTATTTCTTCTTGCAAATTTGAAATTATTTTTTTGTTTAAAAAATACCTGTCTAAATAATTTGCTACATTTACACTTGCTCTTTTTAATGACTTGTTATAATTGTAGTCACAGTTACATCCTTGAGCATCAAGTTTAATATTTATATTATTATACTCAGGGTGTTTTATTCCGTTTTGGAAAAGCAGAACTTCTCTATATGTTAATGGTTTTGATTTGTCTATTCTGCGATTGTTCAAATAGTGCAGGCAGTATTCTAATATACTATTTGTTGCCTCTGCATCCGATGATGCATCATGAGCATTTTCAAGTTTTTTTAAGAACATAAGTTGATAAATATTTCCGAGTTTTTTGATAGGACTCGAGTAAGGATGAATTTTTTGAATTAAAATATAAGGATCTAAAATCATATGGTCTTGTATTTCAGGCAGATAATTTTTTGATGAAATATTGTAATCTGTTATTGCATTATTTATTGCATCTTTATCGAAATTTCCGTTATAAGCTACAAGAATTTTGTCTTTTAAATACTTGTCATAGACTTTTTTAATAACATGGCTGATAGGTTTTTTGTCTTGTGCCATTTCATTTGTTATGCCATGAATTTCTACAACTTCATCAGGGATGATTTTTTCGGGGTTAACTATAACATTGTATTTTGACTTCAATTCTCCTTTTTCATATAAAATCGCTGCTAAGGAAACTATTTTATCGAGTCTTTGGCTTGATTTATTTTTGGAAGGATCTACATTGTTTCCGGTTGTTTCAGTATCGAAAACAGTATAATTTTTGTTTATTTTACCTGTTTTATCAAATACGGGTATTTCAAATTTTTTTGAAAGTTTATCGTCAAAAAGATTTTTTCTGTTAAGTGCAAATCGTATTTTAGCTTTTCTGGAATTTAAAATATGATAAACCGAAGGCGGTTTTGTAACATTGTATTTATTATATTTATTTGCCCAAGAATTTCTTTTTAATATATTTTTTGGTTTTACTCCAAAATTTTCTTGACTTTCCGCTAAAGCCATTGCAAAACGATATGCAAGAACTACATCATCTGATACTTTGGTTATATCTATATCAGGTAAATGTTTATAGCCTACTTTGCTGAAATCAACCCACTTATCTTCTTCTTTAAGTAAATCAGCTCCTATATTTTTAAATCCTTTAACCTTTGCGGTAGCTTCTTGAATTTTAAAACTTTTAAAAGTTAAATTTTTCCCCAGATAAGGTTTTGGAAAATGGGAAATATTATTTCTTTGAGGGTATGTTAAAGGAACAAAATTCGATTTTGTATCAGATGATTTTTTGTTTTCAAAATATTTTGGATATAAGATTTTTGATATTATCATTTTTTCACCTTTTTGGTATGTTTGGGTGGTTCATATTGATATTTGTCATCAACATCAAGAATTGAATGTTTGTAGTCATTTTCAAATTGTTTTAATAGTGATTTTGACATATCATCAGTAAGTTCAAAACTAATTCCGAGCTCACTGTTTCCACGTTTATATTTTGGCATATAATTTATACGTTCAAGCATTATCACATAATAACCTAACACAGTAGAAAGATTGGAATCATCTTTTCTTTTCCTGTCGAAATAATGTACAGTTTCATCTATTGTTACCGTTGCAGAATTATTTTTAGTTACTTGTTTTGTTGCCTTTTTAATTTGTTCTTTTCTTATTTGCATAATTTTTTTTATCTTTTTTTTATCATTTATTCCCAATTCTTTTATTTCATCAAGAATCGGTGGTAATCCCAGTTGTTGCTCTTTGATTTTTACAGTTTCAGCATATTCTTTTATTTCAGCAAGTATTTTTTCGCTGAAAAGAGGGGAATCATCTCTAAATCCTTGCCCGGGGTTATTGCTTAAACCCACTTCAGAATTATTAAAAGAACCTGTTAAAATTCGCCATTGAATATTTTTTTCTCTATGCAAATTTAAGTCGTTTTTTGCAGAAATATTTTTTGTTTTTTTATACCCGAATAAATTCATTTTGGCATGCATTCTTTGATTTGTTCTGGTGTTATGGTCGTATATCTGTACAGGAACTCCATTTTCCTGAAGATCATAATAAACTTTTCTGCAATATGGGAATTTATTCAAAATATCTTCGCCTATAATAAGCATTGCATCTAAATTACCTTCTTTATGTCTTTTTATTATTACTTCCGCACTTTCTTTTTCTGTAAATACAAAATTCCAAGCTCTAAAGTAATCTGCTTTTTTAAGATGGTGAAAAAATTCTTTTTTAATAGTTTCGCCTTTTTCATGCCCCGCTATTTCTCTGGTACTTGTTTTAAGCAGTTTTATTTTGGGGTTTTCAACAGAATCATATTTCGGTTTGAAAAATTCTTTTCTTCCTATATCAGATTTAAATTGCTCATTAATAAAAGCTTGAAATTCAACAAACTCGGGCTTAATTTTCTTTTTTAGTCCTGTATAATATTGTTGCTCATCTTTGTTTAAAGGTCCGTCTGCTATCGGAGTTCCCAGTTTTTTTAATGCATATTCATAATTTTCATAAAAATATTCTATAACATTATCTATTTCAGAATTGGTTTTATCGGGTAATTTTTTAAGCAAAATGGCAAAATCATGATTTGCAGGGGAATGTGAACCTGCATTCATGCCCGTAACTATGGCAGTATCACCATCTATTACATAAACTTTTGTATGATTAATCAATCCTCCGCCTTGAACAGGCAAAGGAGCAGGCAATACATCTACACCACCTTTTTTTAAATGTCTAATCATATCAACATTGTTATGATGTACGTCTTTTTGACCATACCCGTTTTCTCTCCATTTGTGAACATCTAAAATTGTCAAAACAGGCAGCTTATCTTTTTGAGCTTTTTGAACAAAAATCCCCGAAATTTCTTGTTGTTCTTTAAATCCTTTTACTGCGTCTGCTCCTCGAACAGGATTTCTATAACCGTCAATTTTGAGATTTTGCATTTGAAAACCCGAATGTAAAATGTATTTTTTACTTTTTTGTAATTCTTTTTTCATCATTTTGAAAATTTGTTCACCATCTGTAAAAATTGTAGCTTCACAATCCCCTATAACCCCTGACACAGGTTTTTGAGGTTTGACGCCTTGATTTTTAATTTTAACTTCAGGCAAAAATCTTTCTAAAAGCTGGCTCATTGTAAGTTTTAGTCTGATTGCTTCAGCGATTGCTTTTTTGGCTGTTCTTTTATCCACAAAAAGAGGTATAGTTTCTGTTTTTTCATTTTTCATACTAAAAAAGACCTCAGGATGTAGTCCAAGGTCTTTTGGTATTTTATTTAATTGTTCGGATGTCAAGTATTTGTTTGCCGACTTTAGAGGATTATTCTTCCCCGAAAAATTGACTTGCGTGATATTGTCATTCCTAAACGGCAGTATCGATAAACTATACATTAATTTCTCTCATGATTCTTCACTGACTTGATTATCCCTTTTATTGAATTTTTTGCAAGGAGTTTTGATGAAATCTTAAGAAATGTTAAAAAAATATTTTTTTAAAAAAACGAGTTCTTTTATTCTAATGATATAAAAAAGGGGAGGTGAAAATGATTACTCCGATTTCATCATTAAATATAAAAAAACAATCATATAAAAATATAAATTCCGGTAATATTTTATATCCAAAATATTACTCTTCTCCTTATGACAAAGTTGATATAAGTTTTACCTCCCAAAAAATTATTTCTAAAAATATTTTCAAAAAAGTTGCAATGTTTGAAAATAACCCTAAATGGCAACAAGCCATACTTAGAGAAAACCCTTTGAAAGTCAAACCTAACGATATGAGAACTCCCTTTCAAAGAGATTATGACAGAATATTGTACTCAGAAGGTCATGACAGAATGAGGGACAAAGCACAATCTTATGTAACTTTAGAAAAAAAATTAAAAAATACAGAAACTTTATTGCATCCGAAGCACGATATGGTTTCGACAAGAAGCACTCATATCCAGCAAGTTGCAAATATTGCCAGAAGGATTTGTAAACACTTAGGATTAAATGAAGATTTGGCGGAAGCAATCGCATTAGGGCATGATTTGGGTCATTCTCCATTTGGACATGAAGGAGAAACAGCCTTAAAAGAAATGACTCAAAAGTATGGTTTAGAACTTTTTTGGCATGAAAAAAACAGCCTAAAAATGATTGATGACTTGTTAACTCTTGAAACATCTTCAGGCAATCATAAAAACTTTAATTTAACCTACGCGGTTAGAGACGGAATAATTTGTCATTGTGGCGAAGTTGACCAAAACGGCCTGAAGCCGAGATCTGAAGCAATAGATTTGATGCAAATTGAAAAAGCCTCTCAATATCAGCCTTTTAGTTGGGAGGGGTGTGTTGTAAAAGTGGCGGATAAAATAGCTTATTTGGGCAGAGATGTAGAAGATGCTTTAAAGACAGGTGTCTTGAGTAAAAAACAAAGAAAATTGCTTAAAGAAATTGTTATCGAGCATGTACCTGATTTTGAAGGTGAAGTAAATAACAGTAGCCTTATCGACCTTTTTATAAATGATTTGACTCGAAATTCGACACCTGAAAAAGGGATAGGCTTTTCAAAAGAAATTTTTGGCGTAATGAAAGCTGTCAAAAAATTCAATTCTGAAAATATTTATTCATCACCAAAACAAAAACCTAATAAAGAATTCTTTAAAAAAGTCTTGGGGACTATTTTTGAGACGTACGACGAATTATATGACGGAAAAAATACAATAAAAACACTTAAAAAGAAGCCTCATACAAAAGAATTCAGGAAATGGTTAATAAAATATTCTCAAGGAATAAAACGTCCTGAAATTTATCAAAATAAAACATTGTATAATCTTGAAGACAAGCAACAATACAGGCAAGCTATTGTCGATTTCATATCAGGAATGACCGATAATTATGCGATGAAAACGTATTCTGAGTTCAGTTGACTATATCTGTAATGTAAAAAATTAAGAGATGTAGTTCCATATTTAATTTTCGGAATTTTCTTCATCTTGTTCTTGGTTATTTTTTTGACTATCTTGTTGTTCTTCTTCGTTAAAATTGCTTGATTCGGAGGGCTTAACTTTCAATATTTCATTTTCATTCTTTTGCTTCTCAAGTTTTTTTTCTTTTGGAAGGGTTTTTATATTTTCGAAAAAGAAACTAGCGATTTTTTCTGATAAAATACCAAAATTAACTTTTAAATTTGCCAAGAAATCCCCCACCGGATTTGTTAACACCACAAGTTTTAGCTGTTGCATAATATTAGTCGTCTGAATGTTTTGATTTAATACAGCTACTTGAGAATTTGTTTTTGTTAAGCCATAAAAATTTTCAGTTCTATTTAATAGATGAGCCGGAATATTTATATTTGTTTTTACATTATAATTATTATTGTTTTTTGAATGTTTGTGGCATCCGCAGTTACATCCACATATATGCATTTTTTAAAAAATCCCCTCTATATTATAGAGTTTTAAATTATTTAGTAAAAATTATATATGTAAATTATGCTAATTGCAAATTTTTCCTATTTATTTTTTTTATTTTATGTGTTAATATTTTCTTGCAAAATAAATATAAATAAAGGAGAAAAAAATGGTTTCATTAAATTGCAGTGATTGCGGAAAACCTCATTTTAAGTCTAAAAAGCTTAAATGCAAAGCTTCTTCAAATCCGAATTCTATTCAAAATAATACCAACCAAAATGTTGGTTTTAAAAATAAACTTAATTGTTCAGGTTGCGGATCAGGAACGCATGTGGGCAACAAATTCAATAAAGTATTTTAATACAATTCAACAAATTGTTCAGATAAAAATCAAAAAGAAATGTTAGCTATTTTAAGCTTTCATTTCTTTTTGATTTTTGTTATTTCTATAACCTATGCCGGCTCTGTACCCGGAAATAGCGTATAAAGCAGGTAAAACAGGTCCAATCCATTGAACTCCTGACAAAAAGCCTACTGCGGCTATATCATCAATGTGCAACCCAAGGTCAAGTGGTTCAGGCATTCTTTCTTCGTTTACTTCTTGATAAAAAGATTTGAAAACATTACCTTTTTTTTCAGAATCAGGATTACTTGTTTTGACTGTTTTTTTATCTCCAAGAAGTGGGCCGACAATATTTTTACTTATAATATTTGCTAAAGTTCCGCCAAAAATTAAACCAAAAGTAATAACTCCTGCCAACATTCCTGCAAATCTTATTTTTTTATCTTTAACATTAAATTTTTCCATTATTTTGTATGCAGATAAAGCTCCTGCATTGCAAAGGACTATATTTGAAAGATACTGATAAGTCCCTTCTTTAATTTTGGCTTTGCTCTCTTTTTTGACGTCGCCACCTGTTATTTTTTCTGCGATTATACCTCCTGAAACGCCTCCTATCACAGGAATTAATCCAATAAGTGAAAGTTTCTTGAGCTCTTCAATCATTTCTTTTTCTGTGTGCAAATGACTATCAGGTATTAAACGGTTTAATTTTTTTTTGTCAGTTCTATATAAATCAGCTACTTTTTTAAAACTTATAAATTCATCATTGGATTCATGTTTATGTTCATGATGGTTTTCAGGACGTGGTTCATGATGGTGATGGTCATGATGAGAAAAATCATTTACATGTTTGTGTTCATGCCCTATATCAGAACAACAAGATAACTTGCAAGAGCAACTATCGTGAGAATGATCAAGTATCCCGCTAAATAATTTTTTTCCGTTTTTCAATCTAATTCCATTTGTGGCGATTAAGGCAGAACCTATAGATAAAAACAAAACTAAAAAATTTTTTATTGCCTGCTTGGTTCTTTCTTCTTTTGGTTTTTCAAATACATCTTTGAGTCCATAAATTGCTGCTATTGAAGCAGTTATAGGCGGGGTAGCTTTTTTAAGTGATTTCGTTAAATATGGTTGGTCAATCCATTTACTAAATACTTTTAAATTTTCAGTCATTACTCTCTCAAAATATACTTGGATAACTCATTCAAAGTATAATTAATACATTTTAGATGTCAATATTTTATAAATTAATTTGCTATTTATGTAAATATTTGAACATATTTATAATAAATACGTAAATATTTCGTTACAATGAAACAAATGTATTAAAGATTTTAAATTTTATTGCCGATTAACTAGTGTAAGTTAGTGTAAATCGGGAAAGTGGTAAAAATGTCGGATTCTTACAATTTATTTATATCCAGTATGTTTCCTAAAAATGTAGAATCAACCCAAAATAAAAGTCTTTATATGCAAGATTTGTTGCATGACAATGAACTTTTTACCTCTGATAAAGAATTCAGCATTGTTGAAGATTTTTCGGGGTTTTCCGTATTATCAAATTATGATTCTGTTGTAAGTTCTCTCAATGGTGGAGATGTCAACGCTTATTATCAAAATTATATAAACAAATTAATGACAGATCTTACCGTTTTGAAGCCAAATACTGTCAGTAATGATAAAATTCTTGAAATGCAAAAAGAAATCCAAGCCGCACAAAAAGCTTTAAAATCATTAGACGATTCTATTTTTGGGGCCGTAAATAGTGAAAAAACAATAGTAACAGAATCTATATCTGAATATTCTTATAATTCTTCTCAAATCAACGGACAAGAAAAAGCTTATATGACACAAATTATAAATTCTTTAGGGGTCGTATCTCCTAAAGTAATTGATGCAATTATTGAAAGTATTGGTGAAATTAAAGTAAGTACTACAAAAAACTCCACAGATGATGAAGTCAATCCACAGATACTTGCTTCGATTAAAAGCCAAATACAAGACAAAATTTTTAATTTTTATCAAACTTCTGAAATGAACGGTGGATACAAAACGAATTCAGGTGAATTTATTTCTGTTGATGAAATTATACCTGCGGAATACAAAAAAAATGATGCGTCAGAAAATGTTTCATATTTGAATAATACACAAGAAAAAATATTATCAAAAGTCATTGCCAAATCTTATAATTTAGAAACAAATTTCTCAGCTTTAAGAAATATGATTAATGAAATGATTGAAGATTGGAAAGACGTAGGGCAAGATGCTGCAAATATTGATTTGCAATCTTATATAAATATTGCAAAAGGAATTCTAAATGAAATTAAATTAGAAGGCGTTAATGGTGCTGAATATGACAAAATGGATACAGAATTAAAAAACTTCGAAGAAAAAGTAAATTTAAAAAATTATGACAGGTATGAAATGGCTGATATGATGGGTACATTATCTGTGCAGTCATACCTTTTGGATATGAGTACAGTTACATATACAGATGCAGTCAGTTATTCAGAAAAAACATGGCAACATAGCACTAGAGAGCAAATATCTGAACTTATGCCTGATTTTATTACTTTAGATGACGGAACAAAAGCTGTTGTAGATGATGAAGTTATAGATTTTGCTTATGCACAGCTTCTGACTCTTAACTGTACTTCAAAAAAAGAAGTTGAGGATCTTATACAAAATGATTCTTGCATAAAAAACAAAACTAATCTTGTTGATAAATTATGGAATGACATAACAGCAAATACTATTGAAGAAAAAAAACATTCCTATATTCAATCAATATCAGATGCTCTTACTGAAGGTCAAGATACTCAAAATGACATTATTTTGATGAATATAAAAAAGGAAGTTAAAGAAATAACCAAAGAAGTTCCTGAAATAACCTCCAAATCGGTTGATACGGCATATTTGGCATCCAAACAAGCAAGTTTCAAAGTTGTGGATCTTAATTATGTTCGTGATTCAGTAAAAAATGCTTATTTAAAGAGCCATGGTCCTCAGTGTACTTGTTGGGTGCATTCACCTGTTACCAGAACTAAAATAAATGAAATGGCTGATGCTGTTGAAAACTCTTTTTTGAAATATCAACAAGAAAATGGTTCTTTTCTTATTGATACGCCTGTGGGTGTTTCTGTTGAAAATTTTATAAAAGATGTTACCACTAATAGTGGAATACAAAATGCTTGTGGTGCAAGTAAAGAGGGTATCGTAAATGATCATCTTTTCAACCCTGATAAATATGATTTAGGAGCACAATTCCAAAATATAGAATATAACGGTGCTCTAGCTATTCGTCATATAAAAAATTCTGATGACAGTAATTCTTTGGCAAATCAGATGAAAGATTTATTAATGACAAATGTCAACAGAAATAATAATAATCTTTTTTCTGAAGATGTTGCTCAATATTTAACGGAAGTTTCTTTGGCAATTTTGGAAAATTATTATGTGGATGGCGAAAATCAAGAATTAACCAAAGAAGAATATTTTATTTCGAATTTGAATTCATATTTGAATCCGGAGGAAAAACAAGGTTCCGTATTTTTTGAAAATTATGGTGCAGTACTTGATTTTTCGAAAAATACAGGCGTTGCAAACCAAATTGTAAATTCCGGCATATTTAATCAATTGGCATCTAATATGTCTACATACACAAAGTTAGAAAAAGAAATAGCTGAAAAATCAACAACAATGAACTTTATTCAAACAAACAATAATGCTTCTTATGCTCAAAAATTGAACCAATTAGCCAATATTCAAGAAATAGCATCAACTTATAATCTTTCCGTTGACTTTTCTGCAATGGAGGATTCTTTACTCAAAATCGGTAATTCTGATGAGACATCAGTGATAGATAATTTGACTTCTTATTTTGGAAACATTTATAAATCTTTTGTTTCTAAATTAATACCTTTATCGAAACAAATTAATACAATTGACAACAAAGAACCTATAGATTATTCAAATATTGATAATGAAACACCCAAAGAAACTGATAATTCTGATATATACGGAATGAATTTATTAGATTTGAACAATACTGCAGGAGAAATTATTGTTGAAGAAAAACTTCCTCTGACAAGTATAATCCCAAAAACCATAACAAATACAGAAACAGATCTTTCTAATACACTTTCAAAATCTGATTTGGAGAGTAATTTATTTACAATTTTGTCATCTCCTACAGAAACTCAGAGCGTTGATTCTCCTGAAATAATTAAAGAAACCGTACAAAATAAATTAATTGATAAAAAGATTGATTTTAACAATTTATTTAAATACACAGGTTTTAGCTATCTAGATAGCACTAATACTGAATTAGTGCAAAATGATGTAGAAAATATTTTTGATTCTATTTGTTGGGAACTTAATTTGTCCACCTCTTTATCTTTTTCAGACAAATACAATATTTTAAATGGAATTGATTCTACTTTAGACCAAGATATTATAGAACGAAAAATTAAAAATAATCTTGCAAGTAATGGCTTTATTTCATAAGCCAAATAAGTTATTTACAATTTTTTAAAGATGTAACATAATAATATTACAAAGTTTCAATATATTTTTATTGAAACTTTATTAGTTGGCTTAGTAGGAAAAAATAATAATGTTTACAGATTCAAAAACTTTTTTTGAGCCTAAATCAATAGTTATAATTGACACACTGCAAAATGATAATACATCCGGCGAAATTTTCGAAAATTTAAAAAAATGCGGTTTTAAAGGAATTATTTTTACTATTGGACTCCCAAATGAAAACCAAACATACAATTCTGTTTTAGAAATAACGGAAGATATAGATATGGCTATCATAAATGCGGAAAAACACATTATTACTGAAATAATTGATCAATGTGCTCAAAAAAATGTGAAAACGATTTTAATTGTTTCTAAGGGTTATAAAGACCTTGGTAGAGAAGGATCTTTAGCGGAAAACATTATTTTAGAGAAAATCGAAAAATTTAATATGAATTTATTAGGACCAGATTCATTTGGTTTTATAAATATTAATCCCGAATATACCGTCAATGCATCAAAAATTGATGTAACATTAGATTTTGATAAAACTTTATTTATTTCACATTCAAAAGATATAGCAAGTTATATTTTAGAAATTTTTGAAAATGAAAATATTGGCTTATCGAAATTTATTTCGATGGGAGACCAAATTCAAAATGATATGGAAACATTACTAGAACATGTTTCTTACAACAGCTCATTTGATAAAATTTTTCTTACACTATCTACATTAAATAATCCTGAAAAATTCAAAAAAATACTTTCGGCTATTTCTAAAGAAAAACCGGTAATAATCTTAAATCAAAATCCCTCAAATATATATTTAGATAGTTTATTACACCAAAGCAATGCTATTGTGAATAATTCTATTATTGAATTTTTGAATATAGCCAAAGCTGTTTCTTCTTCAATGCCTAAAGGTAATAAAGTTTCTGTTGTTACAAACTCCGAAGAATTTGGGTCAGTATTGAAAAATTCAATTTCTGAATATGCAAACAATGTTACTATTGAAAATATATCAATAGCATCAGATATACAGCAATATACGAATATATTAAAAGACAAACTGCAGTCTGATACTACTGATATTGTTGTAGCAATTTATAAACCATATGGTAAAAAAGATAATTTTGAATCTATAAAAAATTTAGTTGGTAAACAAATCAATAAACCGCTTTTTATTCTTTTGCCAACTGGGAATTCGTCTTTAAAAGTGGATTTTCCACATAAAATACCTATATATAACAATTGTGATGATATTGCAAAAGTAATTCAAAAACTTGAGCAATACAGAAAAAGAAAAGAAACAAATATTTATACTTTATCATCAAATAGAATTCCTGATGAAAATAAAAGTCGTATTGAGCATGTAATAAGACAATGTATAAAAGACTGCAGGAATGAACTTAATTCTAATGAAGCATTAAAAGTTCTTTCGGAGTGTGATATTCCCGTGTGCAAATCCACTATAGTACAATCATACCAAGAGGCTAAGGATTTCGCAGAAAATGCTAATTATCCTTTCAATATAAAGTTAGCATCTAAAAATGCTACGTTAAAAACAGATAAAACCAATGTTAAAGTTTATTCTTCAGAAAATTTTGAATATTCCTATAATGATTTAATTTCAAATATATTATCAGTAAATAAAGAATTAATTATACAAGAATTTTTGATAGATAAGATAGAAAGTGCATTAGAAGTTGTTTATGATGCTAAGTATGGCTATCTAATTACGTTTGGAGCAAATAATTTAGCAACTAAATTTTCTCAAAAGAATCTATTTTACCTATCTCCTTTATCTAATGCAGATATCGGGGGTATGATTCATTTATCCGAAAATTTGGGTTTTTCGGGGGGTGAAAAATCTATCCACATTCAAGAAACAGTATTAAAAATACAGCAATTAGTTTTGGATATGGGATTTATAGAAAAAATAAAAGTAGCTCCATTATGTATGTCTTTTGATACAGGCGAATGCAAAATAGCTGATGCTTGCATAAAAATCGACCTGTTAAAAGCAAGAAAAGCTTTTCCGGGTCATTGTTCATGCGGATGTTGTGATTAAATTATCGGTCTTAAGTTTCTGAAGTATAAATCAAAATTTTTAAATTACTAATTTTCAACATAGTAAAAAATTGATAGTTTCTTTATAATTATTGTTAAGAATTATAAAGAAACTATCAATTCAAAATCTTCATGGTTTTTTAAATCTTTTGTGAAGAGTTTTGAAAGAGAGATAAATGATAGTCCAAAAAATTGATAATAGGGAAAATATTGGATTTTACAAGAAAAATCTAGGAATTTTTCCTGTCATGCCGCGTTTGATACTTCCGAAAAAATCTGTTGATACAAATGACTTTTTGTATCAATATCCGATTCTACAAAAACCATCTGTTTCTTTTGGGAGAAAAATCGAAAAAGCTACAAGTTTTGAAGACAGTCTAATAAAATATTTCACACCATTGCCTGAAGGGTTGGAACACGACAAATTTCAAATAGATTCTGCAAGAGTTATCTATGAAGGAAAAGATGCATTGACTAAAGCTCCCACAGGGACAGGGAAAACAGCTCTTATAGAATATACCATCGCCAAAAACTTGGCAGAAGGTAATGAGAGTATTGTTACATTCCCGACAAAAGCTTTGTCAAATGAAAAATATGACCGTTTTTACGATTTATATGCTAAAGAAAGTTACGATTATTATTCCAATTTATACGGAGAAGAAAATGTAGGTCTTTTAACAGGCGATATCAAGCTCAACCCAGAAGCTCGGGTTAAAGTCATGACACCGGAAGTTTTAAGAAATCAGCTTTTCAGTGATATGATTTCGCCGAAATTAGCATCTGTGGTCCATGATGAAATCCATACAATGAATGACCCTCAAAGAGGCAAAGTGTTAGAAACTATAATAATGTACCTTCCTGCAAAGGTTCAACAGGTTCTATTGTCAGGAACATTTGAAAACGGTAAAGAATTTACAAATTGGCTGAATAGACTTCAAGCTATAAAAAATCAAGCTGAAATGGTTGATTCTCCCAAAAAAGCTGTTATGGTAGAAATGTCGCAAGCAGAAAGACATGTACCTTTAAAATATTTTATTTACGACAAAGAATCAAACAAAACGATTCCTCTTATGACAGAAAAATACAATATCGCACAACTAAAACAAACAGATAGAGACGGGGCTTTGACCGAAAAACAAAAAGAGGTTTTGAATGAAATCAGCAATTTGGTGTCCGAAAAATACGGCGACCAAAAAAGTGGTTTGGAAGCTTTATCAGATTTGGTGAGTAGTGAATTCGACAGTTTGGAAAACCTTGAAAAAGATTTGATAGAAAATCTTGAAGTTGAACCCACAAATGCACAAAGAATGGCAGCTTTTTTGTCTGATCCGTCTGAAAGAAAATATAATTCTGCAGGATTGGCAAAATTCCAAAAAACAGCACCAAAAATCGGAAAATCTTTGCAAGATATAGACGAAGTCGCCGAAGCAGGCAAAAAAGCAGCTTCAATAGATGAACAAACTGTTTTGAAGAATTTAACAATGCTTTTGAACAGGGACGGTAAATTACCTGCAATAGGTTTCAAATTATCTAAAACTGCTTGTGATGAAATGCAAGAAGTAACAGGGGCAATACCTCTTTTGAGCAAGACTGATAAAGAAGAGGTGTCCGAATTGATAAAAGCAGCCAGAGCAAAAAAGTATATCGGAGCAGATGATAAAGCAGTTGAATTATTGAAATCCGGTTCAGGCGTTCACCATGCAGGAAAAATGCCTGGGTTCAAAAAATTGGTAGAAGAATTATCTCAAAAGTTTCTAAAATTGGTTTGGGCTACAAGTTCTTTGGGCGTCGGAATCGACGTACCTGCAAAAACAGTAATCATGACACAACTTGACAGACAAGTAGGTAAAGATGCTCACAGAAAACCGATTTATCAAAACCTTACAATAAATGAAATTCTACAAATGATAGGCAGAGCCGGCCGAAGAGGAAAAGACTTGATAGGTAATGTAGTATTTATGCCTGATGAGAGACATTCTCCCGAAGATATCTACAAAATTGTAACATCAAAACCCGACCCTATTGAAAGTAAGCTAACGCCTGAATACAATTTAGTAAGTCGCTGTCTTGAGATAGAAGGGTCTGATAAAAATTTCGATAATGTAGTTAGAAGGTCCTTCTTGAGCGAACAGCTTCAAGGAAAAGGTATTAATCCTGAAAAGAGATTGAATGCTTTGAAAAATAGCTTTGAAAGTTATGCTGCAGTTCTTCAAGAACCAGAGTTAGGGTGTTTTACTAAACAAAATGCAGAAAGAGTTATTGTTACATATCCAAAAACAATAGAAGATGCTTCTAAAAAACTAGACGAAATATTGGTTCCGACACTAAAAGGTTCAGTCGTCAAAAAAGCAATGGGTATAGATGGATTGTTATTTGCAGAAATTTTGTTTAAAACACCTTTAGAAACTTTGAAGCCATCTCATCTCGCTGCACTTGCTTGTTATTTGACCGAAGGAAGTTACAAAAATCAATCATTCAAGATAGAATCTCTCAAAAAAACTGCTACAGAAGATGTAACAAAAAATGCAACCAAACCAAGAAAAAAAATAAATTATGTAAAATTAGATGAGCCGTTAACTCAACTTGTTGAGAATATTGAAGAAATTAAATCCGGAATCAAAGTCCTTGAGAAAAAACATAAAGTTCATAGAGAAGAAGTTCCTTCCAACATTATTAATATGAAATTTGTACAAGAATGGGCGGAAAGTACCGGAGAAAATGCTACAGAAAGTTGGAAAAAACTGGCAGGTCGTTTTGATGAAGGAGACCTCTTTAAATCTGTTACGGGTGCTGCAGATATCTTGAAGCAAATTCAAGAAGCAGCAGAATATGTCGCTGATAAATCCGTTTCCGAAAAACAAGCAGAAATAAAAATAAAAATGGATATACTGGCAGAAAATGCTTTTAAAGCTTGGGAAATGCTCAAAAAAGGACCTATTCCTCATCTCGAAAAATCTTTAAGAACTCTATAAAAAAATAAATTGAGTTAAAAATACTATACTCTAACATCAATATATTTCCCCCTATTCGATAATAGCCAAATATCTATAAGTAAATAAAATAAAGTAATGAAATATTTTTTTATTTTAATATTTATATTTTTCACACAAATGCATATTTGTTATGCAGATACGGTTGTTGCATTATGTCTATATATTTGCTCATTGTCTTCTCGAGTTATTTCTGCTTCCAATTACTCGAGCAGACAATTCACTTATAGAACTATCACCTTGTTCTTCACTATACCAAATACGTTCTCCGTATTTATCAAACATTTCCAAATAATCCAACTTTGATGCTTCGTTAAAGCTAGAAGTCAAACACGGAGCGGGATAGATGCTGAAATAAATTCATTATGACGACATTTTAGTGCAAGTAATAGGACAAATAGTGCAGATAACCGGTAATTAGTGCAAGTGTATCTCCAAATACAAAAACCGCCAAAAGAGGTGGTATACTTGTAAATACTACGATTTTCTCTCTGTCTCACTGTAATTAGACATTCGAACTGATATATAAATCAATACGAGATGGAGATGCATTTTGAATAACAGGGAATTTACAGGGAAATTTTGCATTTTTAGAGTTTATTCCTGCATTATCATAAAAAATAACGCCCTTGTAGATTAGTTTTTCAGCCTCTTGCAACCAAAATTCCCTAAGAAATTAACAGGGAATTATTTTTTGATAACAGGGGAATTTTTCTGCAAAAATGGCAAATACTACAATTTTCTTTATTCGAAGAACAATCTTTGAACTTTCTTGCAAATTCAGTATACTATAATCAGTAGATGGTACTGATGCGTCGGTGCCAGATTTTCGTTTTTATAAAATATAATATTGCTAAATAACTTTATATCTTAGTTTGAACTTGCCCTGTTTTCATTAGCATTTGGAAAAATGTTATCATTGCTTGGTCATCATTTTGATACGCCCATTTAATAATAGGTTTTAACATTTTCATTGTTTCAGAACGATTTGTTTTTAATGCTTTTAAGATTCCGATACCTAAATCTTTCATATCATCAGTTTTACTTAATGTAATTCCTGAAATAGTCGATAATTCTTTCAAGGTTTTAATTCTTTGCAATGTGGCTTTCATAAAATTTGAATTTTTGGCATTTGGAATAATATTTAATTCTTTCATAATGCCGTCAATGGTATTTTGAGTATAAGAAATATTTTTGATATTCACCCCCGCCTTAAATAATCTTTCATCTAAAAGTTCGGCGACTCTTTCAGCCATTTGAATTTGGTTAGAGCCACTAGGTAATGAAGCTCCATCAAGAATAGTTACTGCAATGCCCTTAGAGTTTCCTATCATCATATCCAAAGATAAACCAATATCTTGAATGACTTCAGTGTTTGTCCTTTTAACAACATTGCCTGTATCAATATAAGTTATTTGAGGTTTTCCTTTGCTATCAAAATCAACAAAAACATTCCCCCCGTGTGGATCAGCATGAACTGTTTTGCCACTTGTTTTTGAAACAAATATTGCTTGTTCATTTTGTGCTCTTTTATACGCTTTAGGTAAATTTTTCATCCAATCATCCGAATTTAAAAGCAACGGGTTTTTCTCTACAAAATCTGCGTTTTTAATCCAAGGATTTAGTTCTTTTCCCTCGGGAGTTTTTATTGATTTTGTCAAAAAATCTGCCGGATGTTCTTTTTTAAATTTAATCATATCAATTAAATTGTCTAACCCTATACCATTGGCCTTTTCCATAACAATAGATATATTTTGCCCATTTTTAGTTCCAACTTGTAAAGTTTGAACGACCTTAAACCTCTTAGCTCCAACAGCCATTTCTTTAGCACCTTGTGCTTCGAGTCCAAAATTTAATTCTTTATCCCAACTGTCAAATAAACCATTAATCATTTTTAATTTATATTCTTTTTCTGCAGGGTCTGAAACAAATTCAGAAATATATCCTGTAAAAGCTTTTCTATCTGCTGCGAATTTTTCGGGAGTAACTCCATCTTTTAATATTTTTATAACAACTTCTTTTCCATTTTTATCTTTTGCAAAGTATGTTTCACCAATCGTACCAACCCCAGCGGATTTAACTAACTTGTAAGTATCATTTCCATATAATTCATCGCTCAAAACTTGGGCTTGTTTAAGATTTCTTGAACTTGTAGCATTGCTCGTAAATTGCTTGAAAAAAGTCCTTGCATTATTAGGTAAAGATTCATCTGATGAAAATGTTTGAATAAATTTTGCTAATAAAATATTACTATCTTCTATTATTGCTTGAGCTTGAGCATCTTTAGAAAGAGAAGTAAATGCAGGATTGCTCATCCTTTTCTCCAATCTTTTAGCTAAAACTTCTGCCGTTTCAGCAATCCCTGCATTTTTAAGAGTCTCTGATGAATGCAATATTTGTTGTCCTACTTTAGAGCCAACTTCATCAAGCCCTACCGAATAGTTTATCAAATTAGCTAAACCTTCTTTGATATCACCTGACAATATTTTTTCTCTAGCAGCTTTTGCAGTTTGATCTAATGTATTAACATCGGCAGTTAATGTATTATAAATTCTTTTCCCTCTTGAAGGTAAATCCCCTAAGTGCTTATATAGTTGACTATCAGATGCTCTTTGTGCCTGTTCGACAGCGTCTCTTGTTAAATTGTTTATGGCATCAATATTATCTCCTGCAAAATTAATTGCACTCGTGTTCTTTTTATTGTAATCACTTATAAGACTTTGGGCTTGTTTAATGACTCCTCCCAATCCTCTTATAAGTTCAGCATCAGGATTTTCAATTGCAACATTATTAATAGAAGCACTTTTTGCTTTAGAATACGCATTAAATACTTTATTTTCGAATTTAGTAGTAAAATTGCCAATAACATTTCCTGTCAATCTCATTCCACCACCGATAATGGGTGCTGCTATTAATCCACCGCCGACTCCTGCTCCAACTTCTTGTATGAAACCATTAAATGATTTGTTATCGATATCTCCGGCTAAATATCTTGTACCTGAATCAACTCCTCCGGAAATTCCACCATTAACAGCCATATCTACTCCTGAAGACAAAGCTCTAGTTGCCATATTACCACCTGTATAAGATATATCTGTTGTTAATAATGTTCTGGCAATAGTTCCCTTAGCTGTATTTTTTATTCCTTCATTAAGTAAAATCTCTCCGCCTTCACGAGCAGCAGTTACGCCGACTCTTGAAGCAACTACTTTGCCTGCCGCACCACCAATGCCTGCAGTAACAGGTGCAAATATTCCAATAGCACCTCCTGTGGCTAAGTCATATCCTAAAGAATCATATTTTTTTCCGCCTGTTGCTGCATCAGCCCCCTTGATTATTGCTTTAGTAGCAGCCCCAGCAGTTCCTGCGATCAACACTCCTGAAGCAACTAATCCCAAAGATGCACCACCAGTAAATGGTGTAGCAGCGATTCCTGCACCGACTGCTAAAGAAAATGCTCCAAATGCTACAATACCTGAAGCTACATCGGCCACAACATCAGTCGCAAAAGCTTGACCTTCTTTATATCCTTTTAGGGATTCAGAAGCTTTTATAGTGGTTTCGCCTTTTTTGAATTTTTCTAACTCTTTTGCATTCAAATCTTTGCCCGTAATAGTTTTATAAACAGCACTCAATTTATTAGGTGTTTTGTCTAATGAATCGATTTGTTTACCAAAATTGTCCAACTTTTTTTGAGTTTTGTCAGAACCTTGCCCTAAACCTGTTGTATTTTTGATCCAATCCCAAGATTTTCCAATAAAACCGTTTTCTTTTTTAATTTTATCCAATTCTTTTTTAGACTCTAAATATTTACGCTTTAATTCATCTTTGATTGTTTTTTTAGTTTTATCATCGAGAGTGCTTGAAAAATCGACAGCAGGATTTTTTTCGAAACTTTCACTGATGCCTAAAGGCTTTTTACTTCCGACTAAAGTAACCTCCGAATTGTTTCCAACAGATTTATTTGCTGAAATATTTGAAGTTCCAACAGATCTATCTTTATTATAATTAGCTTGTATCCTCTCAGTCATATCCTATTCTTAATCCTGAATATCTCCGTTATATATATTAAAGATATATTTGTACGATTAATTGCCTTTTTGGCATACTCTCAAAGAGAATTTGTAACATTTTGTTACAAATAAGCAATTTTCCTCTGTGCATTTTTTTTATTATCTATATGAAGGTTTTATATTAAAAGGTGGAAGATTATGGGTCATGAATTAGGAATAAATAACAGTCTTTGCAATAACTATGGTTATGGAAGCAAATGTGATTACAATACAAGTACTACTCAAGTACCTACTGTACAAACACCGAAAATTCAACCATCTTTTTCAGGAGTGCCACAAAAGGATAAAAATGAAGGCTCAACTGGTAAGAAATTATTTCTTGTTGCTTTGGGAACAGCTGCAACAGTTTTACTTGCAGGTGCTACGCATAAAACAATGAATTTCAGCAAAATAATTAAAGAAGCCGGACTGGAAAAAGAATGCAATATAAGCAAAGCAAAAATTTTCTTCCGTAACTTAAATTTTGCAAATTGGTTTGAAGGAAGTGCAAGTAAAACATTAGTGGAAGGTTATGAAAAAGTCGGTGGCAGTAATAAAATTTTCAAATCAGTGGCAGGCGATACTTTATACCTTGACGGAAATAAAATTTTCAAAGTTAAGTCAGGTGATAGTGTAACATTAGAAGACATTGGGAAAGAAGTTTCAGAAACTTTAAACAAAAATCATACAACTGGAACTTCAGCATCAAGACAAACTTCGCAAGTAAGCAATATTGCAGATTATCCCTCTCAAAAAGTTTTAAGCGAAATATCGGCAATGCGAGGGACAGCGGAAGAAAATGTAAATAATATTAAAAACGTATTTATGGATGAAATGGGCTACGATTCTGCATTAGTTAATGTTCAAATTAGAGATTTACCAACAGGAGGCATTTTTAACCCGGAAACAATGTCTGGAGGGTTTAATTATTATACCGGTGAATTTATGTTGAATAAAGAATTAATGGCTAATTTAACAAAAGAGCAATTAGCCGGATTGATGAGACATGAATTAGACCACTTTGATAAATCTGTAAAATTATGCAAATCAATAGGTGTAGATGAATACGAAAAATTATTTGCAGGAATTGATAAAAAATCTTTAGTTGGTCCTGATGGTGTAGAATGTAAATTTAATAGAGAATTTTGGGAAAATGCAACAAAAAATGTCGATACAAAAGATTTTGATTCTGCAAAATATTTAGATGCATTCAAAAAATATATAGCAAGAGGTGAAAACCAAGAACTCGGATTTTATGGAAACTATTTGAATAAAGTTTCATATGTTGCAAATCCCCTAGAAGAATCTGCTTACAGTATTCAACACTCTGTAGAAAAAGGGTTAAATGCACCTTCACTTGCTCAAACTTATGAATATATAACCCCTATGTTTAGCAAAGTAGATAACGAATTAAATATTTTAATAAAAAACAATCCTGCTTTAAAAGACAGTAAAGGGGCAATATTTGATTATTTTTATACTAAAGCAATAGTTGAAAGCGACCCTAAATTGACTTCATTATATAAACAGGTAACATCATCTGCATCACCTAATGAAGCATCTGTTAAAGAAGAATTACAAGAACTTATGGGTAAAAAAATGAGTTCTTTACAAGGTTCAATGTTTTCAGCACCTGATATAGAATATGAAAAACAAGTATTTGAAGCCATGGCAGATTTAGCTAGCAAAGGAATTAACCACAATGAAATAATTGAAGCTTTTACTTCAAAACAACAAATGCTCACACAACAATTGAGTTCTATTTTCAACTACGACCAAAAAGATTTAATTAAAAAAGTATTAGGTCAAAACAGTGAACAATTGCTTGCGTATTTAGATGCAAACAAAGTAGATGATGCAGGAACGGTTTTGAATTTGTTGTTAACAAAAGTTCATAGCGAAAATGATATTTCTAAAATGTTTGCACCTCGTATGGAAAATATTAAAATTTCAGATGCAGTAAAAAACAGAATTTATTCAAATGAAGCTTTTAAAGAGATTCTAAAAAATAATAATTTAGAAGCAACCGCAGAAAATAATGAAAAAGTTTTAGCATCAATCTTGCAAGAAACTTCATTGGGTTTGTTTTAAGTATAATGATATAAAATACTGAAAAGGAGCTTTGATATGCCGCCGATTCCTGAAATAGAAAAAATTCAACATATAGTTTTCTATCAATATGCCCAAATTATTGCACGAAGCAGCTTTAGACATTGATTCCTGCATAAAATTTTAGTTCATACCCATCTGTTCTCGTATAGTTTTTATTATATTTTCTCTGATTTTTTGCGGATTTGAAGCTATATAAACAGACTTTTCAGGAAAATTTTTCTTGAACTCCAAAAAGTTAGTAATAGTCCTCAAAACAGCATCAACTTCAGCTTTTGTAACTTTTTTATTGCTTAACAGATCCTCCTGCAACCTTCTAAAAGATTCCCACGTAGCACTTTCAAGGTCGCCTAGAAAATCATTGTAAAAATATTGGGCATTTTTTTTACAATTTTTCCAATCATATTTTTTTATCCAATAAAACATGGTGCGTCTTGAAATTTCAAGCTCAGCTGCAACTTCTTCAGGACGAAGCCCTTGTTCAACATAGAGCTGATAGCGGAATTGATAAAGCGGTTATGGATTTAGGAACACAAAACAATATTCCTACAATGACTGTAACACCTTATGTTTACGGAATATATGGAAGAGAATCTCATCCATTTCCAACAGTATTTACCCAAGATATACAAGGATACGTTGACTTATACAGTAAATTATCTGATACAATAGTTGTAACAGGCGGAAGAGACCACGCATTTAAATTCGATGCAGGTGGAAAGTGGCTTGCACAAAATGACGGTTTAGTAATTCCTGTAGATATTTTAAAAGATTTTAAAGGGATAGAAGTTCCTGCAAAAGTAAATGGTAAAATTGAAAACGCTGCTGCTTTGGCTTATGAAACTTTCGAAAATCCATTCCCACCTCATTTACTAGAAGAATTTCAAAAAATGCCGTCAAATGAATTTAAAGATAAGCTTAAACATCCAGCACAGCAAGCCTTAGCAGCGGCTATTTATAGACAAGTTAAGTAAACTGCTTATCAAACCAAATAAGCGAAATCAGAAACTTTTTTATTTTCAGTAAATTTAAAAATGAAATTATTAACATAAATCTTTTTGTTGTTTTTGTAAAATACAATTGATTTGTATTGCTCAGGAAGCAAGTTTAAGTTATCAAAAAATGGGCTTTGCATTGATACAATATCTTTTTCTACACAAACATCACAGTCATATTTTTTATTGTTTACTTTAATAAAATATTTATCAGATGTTATATGCTCAAAAAGATTGTTAAACAAATTTAAACTAATCTTGTGTTGCATTTTGTCACCATGCAATGTTGCAAAAAATCCTTCTTTAAAAATTTCAATGTTAGAAAGCTTCAGCCCCGTTAATTCAGCCAAACCGCTTCTTTTATTAGACAAGATAGTTGTTTTAATAATATTGTTAAGGTGTTCATAATTTAGCTTATTTTTTTCATCATCGATAGGTCCAGCCATAGAATGAGGCATTATTAAATGAGTTCTATCTGCATTTTTTATATAAGCATTTGTTGCGATTTTGCCAATTTCTTTATTGTTTTTTAAAATCTTGTCAAACAAGTTGTCATAAAGTTTAATAAATTCAACACATTTTTTTGATAATGAAAGCAACTCATCAAATGAGTGTATAAAAACATTATCCAATGCTTTTAACGCATGTTTTGCAAAATAAATATCATTTTTATCTTCTAAAGGAAAATCTTTAATATTAAAATCTTCAAATTCTTTAAAGGGATTCATTAAGTATTCAAGACCTTTATATTCATCAAAATCACCGTTTAATTTCAACAAAGGATAATATCTAAAAAATTTTGAGAAATCAAAAGGAGAACAATCGGTGCTTTCAATTCTTTTACAACTTAGGTCTTGATGAACAGGGTAACATTTTCTTGATAATTCATTAAATAATTTAACTACTTTTTTGATTTGAGTTCTATATTTCAAATCAATTATATTAAAACCCATTAATTTTGTAAAATTATCTGTTATATAATTCTCTCTTGTCGCAATGAATTTTTCCTTTAAATCAACAAATTGCACATTATCAATATTTATAGATTTATCTTTGACTAGAGATTTTATTATTTTTAATTGTCCCACACTTTCGAATCCGAAATAATTGTCAATATGCCAAGCACTAAATGAAAATTGCGGAGTGCGATATTTTACAGTACAAACTGTATCAAAATCTATCATATGAGATTTTTCTGATATATTCCCTGCCGACCAAGCCCCATGCTCAATTCTTTGCAGGAATTTTTCGCCTTCCATGTTCCCCAAAGATTCCGCAAAATATAATAATTCATCCGCTGATAATGTTTTTTTTGCTTTAAAAATGTGAGAAATTCTATTTAGAGAACCATCTACATCTAATCGTATTACTTTTGCACGTTTACAAATATTTTTCTTCCAGCTAACTCGACAATTTTCATTTGTGTCTAAAATAGCTAAAATAGGGGATAATTTTATGTTAACATCTTCAAAAAGAGAGTTTGTAGCTATTGTTTCATAAATTGCTTTTTCATATTCCAAAACACCGTTGGAATATTCGTCTTTGCTTGATTTTGCAAGTGGAGTTTTTTCTCCTTTGATGTTGAATATTTCGCCTTGATAAAAAGCCCTTCCGCTACCTAAATTACCTGAAAGTGATAATTTCAAAGGATCATCTTGCATATCAATATAAGCAAATCCTACTTGTTTTTTATTAGATTTTTTAATATCTAAAGTTGTTGAGAAACTGGACTCAATAACTTCTGTCATATGTTTAAAATCAGTATTTGCATCTTTAAAATATTTTTTAAATAAATCTGAGTTTATGTAAATAGCATTATATCTATCCTTTGTTTCATATAAAGGGACTTTTATAAAAATATTTTCGCCTAAACTTTTTACAGCATTAGGAGTATTATTTGCAATCTCATTTTTCATAAATAATCCAATTTTCTGCATTCAATAATTCTTCACCAATCCATTTATTCTGATAATTTTCGTTTTCATTTAAAATGTTTTGTACTAATTCTCTTGATTTTAAGTTAAAAATGTTTGAATGTATTTCTTGAAATAAATTTTTAGCGTGAATATTTATTATACTAAGTTGGTGTTTATCAAAATATGAACTTGAATACTGGCTTAGAATAACCTTATCAGGATTATGATGATTTATAAAATCAAACCAATCATTTTTAATTTTCGTTTTTGTTCCTACCAAAAAGTTTTCGTTTTTTCCCAAATTAGTCCAAGTTTCTTTTAATATTTTTAAAACTTCGGTGTTTTCTTTTGAAATATCTTGGAATAAAATTTTTAATTTATCGCTATCTGCCGTAGCATAAGCAGATATAAAATCATCAAAAGGATGATTCGCAAGAATGGCATCAATCTTCTCGTTTATTTTTACTTCGCTAAATTTTTCTTTAATAATAATTATAGTTGCCTTTGGCAATAGTTTTTCTGTTTTTCCAAGAATAATTTTAGCGGCTTCCTTGTGTGGTTCAATTATATATAATTTTCCTGCAAAATTTAAAAACTTTAATGCGTGAGCAATTTTAGAAGTTGCTCCGGGAGCAACCTCAATAATTGTTGATTCAGAAGATAATTTACAGCTTTCAATCATTTTTGCCCATAAATTACCCATATATTCATCCCAAAGATTATAATCAAAAAAATTAGGCATCTCTTTTATCGTATCTTTTCCGTACATACTTCTTTAACTTACCTTTCTTATACTATATATTATGATATACTAAACTTAGCATATATCCGCTTTTATGTCTTAAATTCTTACATTTTTAAACAAAGGTACATAAATTGATAAAATCATTTTGTAAAGTTAATAATTTGAATATAATCAGTAAAACATTAGTATTTAATAAAAGCGATAAAAGTGAAGTTGAGGCTTGCATTGCTATATCTGAAATTACAAACAAATTAGAAAATTTGTCAAAAGAAATTAATTTGATTGTATCGGAAAATAATATTCCTATCATAATTGGAATGTGCAGGATTGCGAAAGTAAAAAGAAAAAATGTTATTATTGAAGATTGGCCGCTTGATGATGAAGCGTATAAATCAGGTGACGATTTTTTGTGGACTTATATGCTTAGAAATTTATCTGTTGAATGCCCAAATGAAAAACAAACTCCTTCTAAAAAATATTCTGGACTTGGATTTATTCTATACAAAGTCGCTGTTGAATTGTCTTGCAAAAGTGGGTGTTAAGGCAGATTAATTACTCTTTCAAGATTAAATATTTCGCATAAATTCCATTTAGATTTTGGATTTAAAGATTATGATTTTAAGACTTTCCCCGGAGGAATCCCAACATTCCAAGCTATGTATTTGCCATATAAAATTATAGAAAAAATTAAGAAACAACCAATGTTAGATTTCAGTACAAATTTTGACTTAAAACTTTCACCCGGACTTTTTAGTACAAAATTACAGTCATTCTTGTAGTATAGATATTAAAAAATGTAACAATTTTTCTTATTGTGAGGGAAATTATGGCAAGATTTTTCATGTTTGAATATTGTATATATAACACTTATTAGGCTAGGGGCATGCAAAAGAGCTAAAGGAACTCGAATTTACAATGATTACGAATATTACATTTAAACCACGTGTGTATGTGAATTCACCCTTAACAGGGGAATTTGGCGTGCAAAAAAAAACACAGTACGACACCAAATATGTACTCTTACGATACGGTAAGTTTTTCAGGAAATGAGAAAAAGCTAACATCTCAATCGCTTTCAGATAAAGACTTTAAGACATTAGTAGGCCAAAAAATTAAACAAGCAACTCCTACAACAAAAATGGATGTCGCATCAGAATTAACTGAGGTTCTGGATTTATACTTGCAAGGCAAATGGGATGATAAAGTTCACCCTCACAAAAGAAAAACTGTACTTGCAGGACTTAAAAAATTGATGGGTGTACAAGGGCAAGGTAATATTGTAATGGCTCAGATTAATCCAATCCCCGGCAATGTAGAAGCTAACGCTAAAAAGGCGATGGCATATATTCGTGCAGCTGAAGCAATCGGTGCAGATTCTGTAGTATTTCCCGAGTTGACTTTAATGGGCTATCCGATTCACGATGCTAGAGAGATCAAAACAAAAGACGGCAGAACTCTAAAAGGAATGACTGTTCTAAGAGGGCTTCAAGCCGATGGTATGAATTTCAAAAAAATGATGGAAATTAATGAAAGACTCATTAAAGACGGGTATTCGCCATCTGATTGTTTATCCTATGGTGTTGGTGGATTTTTACATGATGCTATTTCCAGAAGCAATATGTCCGCTGCCCAAAAATTGGCGGAAGTTGGTAAAGGAACAAGAAAACGACCTGTAATGAAATGTCCTATTGATGGACCAGCTAAAGAGTCTATCCCCGGAGAAGTAAAATTAGTAAGAGAAGAAGGTTCAAATGAACCGACCGTAAGAAGACTTAATGAGAATGGCAAAAGTGCTTATGTTACTTGGTATGATGGTATAGACGGACATGGTATTGAGTATCGAGAAGAATTTTCAAAAGTTCAATCAAGAGTTTTAGGGGAATTTGATAAATATAGAAAACCTGATAAGATTTTTTCACCAGGCGTAGAGGACTTAAAAACTCAAATTAGAAGCAAACATAGAAATTAATAATAATAAAATAAGGAGAAAATTATGAACGTGAACAAGGTAGATAAAACCAATTTTACAAGCAGACCTGTAAATGCAGGCGATTTAGCAGAGTTAAAAGCTGCAATTAAAAAAGGTCAAGCTTTTTTGTATGATGTTGATACGACCCATGGTTTTATGGATCAAGACATTTTAGTTAGAGCAAATGGGACAAAAGACGGTTTTCCTGTTGGTGGTGCTGATGCAATTGTTCCTGTTTTGGCAAAAATAAAACAATTTGCAAATGGTTTATTGCCAAAGCTTGAAACTGTAGATGCTCATAAACCAACTGACCCTGAATTAAAACTTTTTACCGCTATATCTGATATCCACAGCGAAAAAGGGACTTTAGGTGCTGAAAAAATCCCTGAAACAGTTTTTGGAAAACCTGATGTCTTAATTGAAGTTGAGCCTGAAAAAGTTGATGTGCCAAGTGTCTCAAAAATTCAAGAAGTTTTATCTTCAAATGGAATTATTAAACTTGAAAAAAATGAAACAAGTCCTCTTCGATATGGCGATGGTGCGACAGGACAAGTTGTAGAAAACAAAAAAGCATTATCATTCTTCGAAAATTTAAAACAAGCAGGTGCTAAAGTAGGCTTGGTTTATGGTGTTGCCACTGATTTTTGTGTAAAAGATGCAGTTGCGGCTCTTAAAAAATTCGGAATTAAACCAATTGTAATCGAAGATGGAATCAAAGAAGCTATTGAAAACAGTATTAAGAATCCAGCCGATTCTGTATATGGAGATGTGGCTACAATGACTACAGAACAATTAGGTAAAGTTTTAGACAAAGTTCAATAATGAGAATAAAATGAAACTATTTAACGATATACTTTACCCCGGAACATTTAATCCGATTCACAATGGGCATTTAGATATAGCTGAAAAAGCAAGATTAGAAACAGGTTCAGAAAAAATTGTCCTAATCCCAGCTTTTTCACCTTATCATAAAGCCAATGGAGGGAATGTAACATCTACTGACAGGTTTGAAATGACGAAATTAGCTGCACAGAGTAGAGAAAACTTCGAAGTTTTAGATGTTGAATTCAGAATGGGCAGAGACAAATCTTATACTTATGAAACTGTAAAAAAGCTGATTGAAGAAGAAACACAAAGACCATTTGATGAAAATGTTAAACTTCCTCAAAAAATAAAACTTTTAATAGGTGCAGATGCTTTTGAAGGTCTTGCAAGTTGGTATAAGGCTAGTAATTTGGCAAAACTTGTTAATTTTGTTGTGGTATCAAGACCTCAAAATAGAAATGCAGAAGAAATTGCCAAGGGATTGAATATTGACGAATTAAGCTTTCAAAGTGTGCAAGCTTCCTTTGATATTTCATCATCACACATAAGGGATTTAATAAAACAAGGACAAGATGTTTCTAAAGTGCTCCCTGATAGAGTTTTACAATATATTACAAAAAACAAATTATACAGGTAAAAAAGGCAATAATAAATATTCAGGAATCTTATAAAAGTGTAATTTAAAAAGAAAAGGTACAAATATGGCGATAACTCCAATTTCAAATCAGGTTTTATATGATACAAAATTTTTACAGCTGAAACAGACTCAATCTCCGAGTGGAAATCCTTGGGTTTATGCTCATAGACCAAATGCTAAAAATGTTGTTGTGATTGCCCCAATAATTCATAATGAACATGGTGATAGTGTGGTTTTCCTCGAAACAAAAAGACCTCCAATTTATGCAGAGGGCAAAGCCGAAACTTGCATAGAACTCCCTGCTGGTCTTGTTGGCGATGAAGTTAAAGGTGAAACTGTAAAACAAGCAATAAAAAAGGAACTTCTAGAAGAAACAGGCTATAAAGCAAGTCGCGTCAGAATTGTTGCACCATTAGTATCAAGTTCTGCCGGATGTACTTCGGAAACTTCCACAATTGCAATAGCCGATATTTTAAAAGATAAAATATTTAAAAAACCTGTTACAGATGGCGGTATCATTGTTGATATACATAAAGTCCCACTTAAAAAGGTTGAAGCTTGGTTAAAACTACAACAAAAAAGTGGAAAAGCCATAAGTGCTCAAGCATTGTCAGGTCTTTATTTCGTTATGGCAAAACTTGCCAAAGTGAAAGGCAAATAAGTATGAAAATTAATAATGTAATTTCTTTGTATTCTAATAATGCACAAAATTTAAACACTATTAATAATATTAATAGTGGAACATATCCTAATTTAAAACCGTTAAAAGCAGATATTGTTTCATTCGGAATGAGTCCAAAAGCCTTGGCTAAAAAAGTAAGTATTTTTTCAGGACGTTCAAACTCTGCATTAACTGAAGCCATTGCTAAAAAACTTGGTTTAACTACAGGCGAAAAAACTCTTAAAAACTTTGCTGATGGCGAAACTTATGTACGATTATTAGGTGATATGCAAGGAAAAGATGTTTACCTTGTTCAACCATCGGCAAATCCTGTTAATGACAGCATTATGGAATTGCTTTTGATGAGTGATGCCGCTAAGCGTGCAGATGCCAAAAGAGTTGTTGCAGTTGTTCCTTATATGGGATATGAAAGACAAGATAGAAAAGCAGCTATTGGAGAGCCAATTGCGGCAAAACTTCATGCTAAACTTCTTCAAGCAGCAGGAGTGGATAAAGTAATTGCGGTGGATTTACACGCATCACAAATCGAAGGTTTTTTTGAAAATACAAGCAATGTCGTTCATATATCAGCCATTCCTGAACTTGCAAAATATATTAAAAGTAAAAATCTTGAGAATTTGGTAGTTGTAAGCCCTGATGCAGGAGGAGCAAAAAGAGCTGAACTTTTAGCCGAAAATCTTGATTCTCCATATGCTGTGATTCAAAAGAAAAGAGAAAAACATAACGAAGCAAAAGCCGTTAATTTGTATGGTGATGTTACAGGTAAAAATTGTATTTTATGTGATGATATGATTGATACAGCTGGAACAATCGTTGAAGCTGCAAGAATGTTAAAAGAGCGAGGAGCAAAAGATGTTTACGTTTGTGCTTCGCATGGTGTTTTTAGCGGTCCAGCCTTTGAGCGATTAAATAATTCACCTGTGAAAGAAGTTATTGTAACCAATACCTTGCCACTAAAAGCAGGAGCTCCTGATAAAATTACTCAAGTTGATATTTCATCATTGATTGCAGATGCAATTAAAAATTTATCTACTAAGTAGTGCTAATTTCAATTGATATTAGTTTATTAACTTCCTCAATTGATTTACTTAACCTATCCTCCCAACTTCCAGAGATAACAACAAAATTTTGGTTAGCTAAAACTAGTTCATTTTTACATTCTGCAAAAAATTCTGCTCTTTTATTGGGTCTGTATCTAACAATATCATCTACCCACGGTACATCGACATCCAAAAGTAAATATAAATCGTAGTTTGATTTAGAAATAATTTCATCTAAAATCTGTGGATATTCACCGAAAAGTTCTTTACTCCAAATTTTTGTAGTAATGGCATCTGTATCTACAAATAATAATTTATTTGCATTTTTAATTTCTTTCTGAATAGCATTATTATGCCCGACTGCTATTTCTTCAATATGTTTATATTCAATTTCTCCATTGCAGTTTTCTATAATTTCTCTCGCAAATTCAGGTACAAATGAGGTATCATAGTGTTTTGCAAGATTTATTGTCAGTGTTGATTTTCCAACCGATTCAGGTCCAAAAATACAGATTTTCTTGCAATAATGGGGTTTCGCAGCATCTGCAATATATTCCCAATTCTTATATGGATTTTCTCTTATTTTACTAGCACTTATTGGCACAATTTTTCTATCTAAATCAACCATTACAAATTTAGCATTTAAGACGTAGGCTAATTTCTCGCCATATTCTTCGGATGCAAAAACGAAATTAATTTCATCTTTTAAAATGTATTTTAATCCTTGCTCCCATTGCTCCCAAAAATCAGTAGGAGCTTCTTCAGGATATTGTGGCAACTCTTTTTTTAATGTCAGGATTTCAGCCGAAGGACAAATATTTCTCATCCAATCCATCCTTATCGAAACACTTATTACGTCATTAAAAATATTATCAACAACAATATATAAATCATCTGCATAATTTTGGGCATAGTCAATTAGATATTCATGCCCTTTATGTGGGGGCAAAAATTTACCTAGAACTAAACCTTTTGTTTTTTTATTTTTGCATTTCATGTTTTATATACTTTCTAATTAAATTTTTATCAGGAATAGGGCATATAAAATCAGTTATTGATTTTGTATTTTTATTGTCAAATTGGATATTTGTTGCTTGAAACAAATCCATATATCTTTGATTTTCATACTTAGCGGAATCTAATCGACAAAGAGATAAAACGGTAGCTTGTTCATTATTTGAAAGGCTTTGCTTTTTATCAACTAAGATTTTCCATTCATTATATTCTAAAACTTTATTTATAATCTTTTCTTTTTTTAAATAATCAGTAAAATCATTATATTTCAATGGGCTAGGATTTGCTATATGAAATATCCTTTCCTCTGTATCACTCATTGATATTAATGCCATAACTTTCGATGCGTAATCAATCGGTGTTATATCAACAGCAAGAGTATTACTTTCATCCTTCGGCAACGACTTAAGTTCTTTTGCACCTTTTATAAACATTCCTAAAAAATCATTTTTTGCTGATATTCCTGTTTTAGAATCCCCAGTAATTAAACCAAATCTGTAAATAAAAATGTCACAAATATTCTTTGGAACATTCAATAAATATTTTTCGGCTACAAATTTTGTTTGCCCATAGCCGCCATAGATGTATTTCACATTATCAAGCGTATCATTTTCATAGACTATCCCTTGATTATAGTCAGTTGAAACAAAAACGGAAAGAGTCGAAGCGTAATGTAATTGCTTTTTCTTATCCGTACAACAAAAATTTAAAACCCGTTTTGTTCCTATTAAATTAATATTTTTTAACTGCTCGTATGATTGAATCATATTGACTTTTGCCGCACAATGATAAACTACATCAATCTCTTTCGCCAGTTTTTTGTATATTTTTTTATCTAATCCAAAATTATCGAATCCAATGTCACCACAAATTACCTTTACTCTTTGATTGAAATTTTGTGGCAAATCTATATTATAATTTTTGAATGTATCGCAAATTCTGGAATAGCCTTTTTCTTCACTTTCTGCTCTGACTAAGCAATAAAAAATATAATCTGTATTTTGCAATAATTCACACAATAATGTAGAACCCAAGAAACCTGTAGCTCCTGTTATCAAGGCATTTTTAAATGTTTTTGTAGTGTTAGGCAAATCTTTAAAAGTCTCATTAAAAATGATATCAGATTTTAAATTATTTACACCCAATTTTATTGACAATGGAGTTTTTAACGCTTTTGCTATTTTTCTAGGGGTTTCTTTTTCTATCAAAAGTTCAGGAGAAATTTTCAATCCTAATTCATCACATTCAAAGATTGTTTCAATTACCCCTAACGAATCACCTCCAAGAGCCCAAAAACTATCATCAACAGAAACTTGATTTACGCCCGTAACTTTTTTGAATACTTTTACCAAAATTTCTTCATTTTTTGTTAATTTTTCATTTATTGTTTTTTGAATTTTTTGTTTAAATTTATACTTGAGTAATTCATCTTGATTTACTTTGCCATTCGGCGTTAATGGCATTCTGTCGATAAATTCAAAACGTATAGGTATCATATATTTTGGCAGATATAAAGTTAAATACTCTTTTAATTGAATTTCTGTAGGTTTTAATTGTGTTGAATCAGTTTCAACAAACGCCACTAAATTTTCTTTATCTTCTGAGAAAATTTTACGCTTTAGGACACAAGATTTAACGATAGAAAAATGCGAGTTTAATTTTGTTTCTATTTCTTCTAATTCAACTAATTGCCCTCTAATTTTTACTTGTCTGTCTATTCTTCCTAAAAACTTTATATCGCCATTCTTTAATCTTAAAACGGCATCCCCTGTTCTATAATATCTTTTTTCATCAACAATTATGAATTTTTTGTTGGTTAACTCTTCATTGTTTATATACCCAAGAGCCAAGCCCACACCAGCAATTAACAATTCTCCTTTTTGATTTTCAGTTGAATCAGGAGAAATAATTTTATATTCAATATTTCTTATTTCTTTTCCTAAGATTGGTTCTGTCCAATCAGGAGTACATTTACATAAACTTGTGCAAACAGTTGCTTCTGTCGGACCGTATACGTTAATCAAATTGACTTTATTAGCCCATTTTTTTACTGTTTCTGTATTACAAGCTTCTCCACCAATAACAATAGTTTCAAGAGTATCAGGCACTTTGTTAATGTCTATCAATTTTAATAACGATGGTGGAATATCCATATGAGTAATTTTTCTTTTTTTAATTAATTCGGGAACAGTACTTGCTATTGATAGTTTCTCTCCATTTTCGATAATCAATGTTGCTCCCGATAGTAGACATACAGAAATATCTGATATAGAAGCATCAAAATTTATTGATAAATAGAAAAGATATTTCGAATTAGAATCCACTTTAAAGGCTTCAATTTGACTATCTGCAAGATTAACAATGCCATTATGAGATACTAAAACTCCTTTAGGTTTTCCTGTTGTCCCCGAAGTATAAATTATATAAGCAGGATAATTTTCTTCAATATTAATATCCGATATATCTTCTAGCTGTTCGTCAATAGCTTCCTTAAATTCCGAATCTCCTATTATTAACCCTACATTTGCATCTTTGACAATAAACTCTTTTCTTTTTAGTGGTAGCTTTTTATCAATAGGAATGAATGTTTTCTTCGCAAGCCAACACCCTAAAATGGATGCTATATAAGCCGCAGATTTATCAATAGAAATTCCGATTCTATCATTAGAACAATTTTTGCTTATATAAGATGCAACTTTTAGTGCATTTTCTTGCAAGTCCTTATAAGTAGTTTTTACTTTGCCATCTTCCAAAACTGCAATATTATTCGGATATTTTTTTATTATTTCGTTAAATCTATATAAAAAATTAGCTTGTTTTTTCAACATTATCTACAATCCAAATCTCTTCTTCGCTAAGGCTGATGTCATTAGGAACATTATAACAGGTTCATAGGCAGTAAGTTCAACAATATCCATTTTATTAAGTCTATTTAACAAATGATTGATTTTTTGAGAATCAAAAAATGGGATATTTTTAAAGGAATCGCTTTTTAATGTATCTGTAATAAAATCCATCGTTTGTTTTGTTATAAACCTTGTAACAGGAGGAGCCATAAACGGGTGTTTTTGTCTTTTGTAAATATCTTCTGTAATATAGGGTTTTACGGCTTCTCTCAAAATATATTTTTCAACACCATTTTTAATTTTCATTTCCATTGGCAGATTTTTTACATATTCAAAAAGTTTATGGTCTAAAAATGGAAGTCTACCTTCGATTGAACTGGACATTTCACAACCATCCCCAAGAGTATTCAAAATATAGTTAACAAGGGTTAATTTTGTCCATAAATACAATGATTGATTGATGATATGCCTGCCTTTAAGTTGATTTTTAATATCGTATGAATCAAGCATTTCATCATAAAAGTCTATGTTCTTGTATTTAGATATCAAGTCATCAGATAATATAGAATTTATTTTTAATCCAATTGAAGCTTTTGCACTCAAAAATGAAGGAACAAATCCTAGTTTTTGTTTTACAGAATCAATATTTAACCCATCACCTTGTGCAATTTCAACACCTGTTATTGCAAGGTTTGTGTCATATAATTTTTTAATATGTTTTTTCTTTTCTACTTCAGGCATCTGATTAAAAATATCTTGTCTTAAGTGAGGATAACCTGCCAACACTTCATCAGAACCTTCCCCCGTCAAAGCCACTTTGAACCCTGCCTTTTTAATTTCTTTATTTAAAAGATACTTGCAACTCAGATGCCCATTTATGGCTAAACCCTCACTGAAATAAACAGCATTCTCCAAATTGTTAAAAATATCTTCTTGAGAAACATCTATTTTATGAAGTACGCTATTTGTGAATTTAGCAGTATCTTCAGCCAATTTAGCTTCATCATAATTTTCTTTTCCACCAAAAGTTATCGTAAAACAATGCTTTTGAGTATCTAGATATTTACCCGATAATCCAACAATGGCACTAGAGTCCAAACCTCCACTTAAATGAAAACAAACAGGAACATCACTAATTAATCTTAGTCTTACTGATTCTTCCAATAATTCTCTAAATTCGTCAATGTACTCTTGTTCCGTTTTAATCCATTTTGCCTTTGTTTCTTTTGGATAGTCCAAATCCCAATATTTTTTTATTGAGAATTGATTATTATGAGATATTAAAAAATGTCCAGGCTCTAATTGGAAAATATTTTTAAAAAGTGTTCTATTTGTTGGCTGATAATGCATATTTGCAGCATGCATAAAACTATATTCATCCCAATCTTTTTCTATTCCAAGTTCAAATAAAGCTTTTGCCTCTGAGGCTATTAATAACCGATTATCATCTTTATAGTAGCAGAGAGGTTTAATTCCAAATCTATCTCGCACTGCTAATAACAAATCCTTATTTTCATCATACAGGACAAATGCAAATTCGCCTCTTAAATGTTCAAATAAATCTAATCCATATTCCAAATATAAGAAAATCAGAATTTCACTATCAGAATTTGTATTAAATTCGTATCCTTTTTTCTGCAAGTCTTGTCTGATTTTTTTATAATTATAAAACTCGCCATTAACGACAATAGATATTTTATGATGCCGATTTATAATTGGTTGATTGCCGGAAGTTAAATCAATAATGCTTAATCTTGCATGTCCTAAGGCAGTAGTTTTATTATTTGATAGCCAAATTGCAGAATTATCAGGTCCTCTGTTCGAAATAACATTTAATGCATTTTTTATTAATTGTTCATTTATTTCAGTTTCTTCATTTTTTACTGCAATAATTCCACACATTATATTACTCTATATTTCTAAATATATTTTTTTTGATTCGCTTTTTTCTGCCTCTGTAAAAGCTTTTTCAAAATCATCTAATTTATATGTTTCTCCGATTAAATCATCCAAATTTAATTTACCTGAAGACATAAGTTCTATTGCTTCACAAAAATCTCCATAGCTAACGGCAGTCATTTTAATATTCTTTTTAACGAGAGAATTTATTGAGATTTCTACAGGTTTATATTGTCTTGATTTTAAGACTATGGTTCCACCTACTTTTATCGCATCTATGATTTTTTCAATATCTTTTGTACTGGATACTGTTTCAATAATAAAATCGTATTTATTTTGCTCTAAATTATCGTTTTGGTTGTGGATTAAAATATTTTCATAATCATAATTTTTTAAAATTCTGCTGGTCAATTCAGCAATTCTATTGTCTCCGTATATGCAACCATTCTCATTTCTGTCTAAATTTGCATTTATAACCGCTAATGATGCAGCTACAGGTTCAACATAAGCAGAATATTGAGGTGATAAATTTTCAGGTAATTTATAAACCAAATAATCCGGGACTTTAATATATTCAGCAAAAGCTCCATCTAAATCAACGCCACACATTAAATTTTTATTCTCACCAAATGCCGTAGGATTAATTGTAACTTTATCCCCGACTTTAAATTTTACAACATCGGCGGTGATGTCAACAATTTTACCGTAAAATTCATGTCCCAATATTAAAATATTGGGACATGATATAAAACCCTTAGATGCATTTAAATCAGTTCTGCATATAGCTGCTAATTCAACTTTAATTAAAACATTATTTATATCATCTAATTTAGGAATTTCGACATCTTCAATTTGAGTAGTATCATACTTTTTAACAAGAGCTTTCATTAATTCCTCCAGATAAAAAATACCACAAAAACCCGTGCATTCCAATAATAGAAGTAAAATCTACATTGTATGTCGGATTTATGGATTGGACTTTAAGTAATTTTATCCGAGTTTTCTAAGTTGCTCAAGGATGATTTTTCTTAGAACTGCATCATCACCATATTGTTCAAGCTTTTCTAACAATTGAAGTCTTGTTGTTTTGATAGAATCAGCAACTGCATCAGAAACTTTTCCTACAGCTTTTTTAACTGTTTTTTCTACAGGGGTTTCTACTCTTGGTTTTGATTCTTTAACTCGTTTTGGATTAGAAGTTCTTTCTGACCTTGAACTTGAAGAAGAGCCTTTGCCAGAGCTAAAGCCTTTTCCAAATGCAATTTTAGAACCAGCTATCGCTTTATAGCTTAAAGTATTTGCTTGTAATTTCATTCCTACACTCCTTTAAATTTACGTTACACCAAGTCTAATACATCTATTTAATACCGCTAAAGATTAAAAATGGCATGATTTTTGGGGTTCATCCGAAAAGTTTTACAAAAATTAATAAAAATTTTAAAATTTGGACTTAATCAATCCCCAAAATATCTCTTTGAATTTGATTAATAGCTTCGGGAGAAAGAAATTTTGCGTTTTCTGTTTTGTCGGGCATTTTTTTGCCTGATTTCTTTTCAACTTTATTAATATGTTCAACTATATTTGCAATTGAATAAAGCTCTTCGTTACTCAACTTTCGTTTTTTATCAATATCATCAGAAACTTTGTTTATCATTGTAGATGCTAATTGCTGAAGTTCAAGCGGAAAAGAGTTTTGAATTTCTGCAACTGCGATTTTGTGTTTTTTCCAGTTGAATCTTTTTATCCAGTTAAATATTGTCCGACGCGAAATTCCAAGTCTTTCAGAAATTTTATCGGCGTTCAAATTTTCTATTTCATATAGCTTTTGTGCTTGCTTTGCTAATTTTAATTTGTTCATCAAAAACCTCTTTCTTTACCGATTACAAGATTATTAAGACTGAACTCGGTTTTTGATGTTAGTCGTTTAACCTGAAACACACACTTTTTATCAATCAAACCTTGGTTTTGAAAATATTTTATCAGCTGATTTAAAAGGGCGAGTGTATTTTTTAATCTTCTGTTACCTAAATTTCTCTGATCACATATTTTGTAAAATGTAATAATATCTTCGTTTGAAATACTATCAAGCTCACAATTTTTGAAAAATGGTAAAATATTCATTTTGAAAATCGAAACATATGTTCTGCAAGTTTTGGGAGTGCAATTTACTTTTGCATAATTGCTCAAAAATATATCTACCGCCTTGTCAAAAATCAAGTTATTATTTGTACTGGCAGACTTAATAAAAACACCAAATTCGGCTTTCGTTTTTTCAACATATTTATATTTTTCACCATTAAAAATCAGTTTATTCTCCTGCAAAAATGTTTGCAACTCATCTTTTACATCGCACTCCGCAACCATTGAAATTTCATCCAGCGTAAATTCTTTTAGGTATTTTGCTAATTTTTCAATATTCATAAAATGCTCCTTACAATTTCATCTGTAATTTCTGTCAAATTATTTTCTTTAGCGATTATTTCAAGTTGGCTGATTAACTGAACAATTTGCCTGAAGCGGTTATATTTTTTGTGAATAATTTCAACTGCATTGGCAGTAATCGGCGTTTCCGATAATTGCTCGATGATTTCTTTCAAATCGGCAATTGAAAATATTTCAAATTTTATTATTTTTGAAAACCTGTCAAAAAGATGTCTATACCTTTCAATTTTTTTATGTGCCAAACCCATTCCAACAAAGATTATCGGGCAGTTCGTTTCGTCGTGAATGTCTCGGAGTGTTTCAATTGCACGCTTGTCGTTTATCAAATAATCAATTTCATCAATGATAATTATCTGCGGATTTTCCTTTAACTTTTTCACGCAGGTGTTGAAATTATCAGAGGTTAAATATCTTGGGATTTCGTCCAACTCTTTGGCCAATTCCTCCAACAGCCACCGCCCCGTCATTAAATTTGAGCATCTTAAATAAATTCCGTCATATTTTGCAGATAACCAAAGTGCTGTTTGTGATTTACCTAAACCGGGCTCACCATATACCAATGCCATTTTTGGTAAATTTGCAGGTTTTGCAAGCAGGTTCTCAATTAACCCGATAAATCCTTTTACATTTTGCGTTTTCACAAATATTTTATTCATAATATAATTCATACTCCCTTGATTGTTTGAATTCTTGTAACCATTTGCTTTGCGGTTCGTTTTTCACAAACCATTCGTATTTTTCTAAATTGTTTTTAAAGATTGGTTTGCCATTAATTTTTCTTTCTTCTTTTAGGGGCGGAAGCTTCGCTTCCGCCCCTAAAAGAACTTCAACCTCCGAATGTATCTGCATTTCTAAAAACTTCACATCATCTACAGGCAAATATTTCTTCACAGAATTAAGCGTTCTGTGTTTTAAAGCTTTTTGCTTTTCGATTTTTTGCTTAAAATCTTCCAAATCTTCGACCGTTCCGAGAATTTTTGCCATAGGGTGAGTTTCTGTTACACGTTCTGCATTGCATAAAAATTCACCTTTTATCGTAAATACTTTTATACTTCTCAAATCAAACATGCTATATTTTATTAAAACTTTGCTTTTGACTCCGTACAATTTTTCGTCAAAATAATCACAACCTAAAAATCTGATGCCGTTGCGTTGAATAGTTTTGACTTCTGTTGCAAGCATTAAATCATCAAGTAAATTTGTATCTATATTCTGCCTTTGCCGTTCTTCCAAAACTTCCTGAATCGTTTTTTCATTTGCGTTACTACAGAGCTGAGAATTTTTGAAACTTAGCCACATATCAATCATTTTTACTGTTTCATCCACTGTCGGAACATATTCGTTGTGAACATCCTTATGAAATTTTTCGTTCCGCATTAAATATGCAGGTTTATTTACAATTGAAGAACCTGTAAATGACGGCATTAACCTTTCAAAACCTTCCTGAAATTCTTTAAAAAATCTTTCGATAACTTTTGCTCTTGCGTTGTATGGGCGAGCAAAAACTGTTTGAATTCCAAGTTTGGAATAAAGTCCGTTGAAGCCGAGTTCATTAAAGCCTTTGTCATCAGTAAAATATTTCGCTCTGAAGGCCCTGCCGTTTATAAATTATCACTCACTTTGAGATCTTGTATCAGGGAATTTGGGATAAAATTCAAGGTTTTCTTATCCTTTCCATTTAAATTGATTGCATTATTCTTTATTATTTGAATTCAAATATTTTATACCTATTCTTATCTCTATTTAACATAATAGAGTAAAATTTCAATCCTATGTTTCAGAGTGAACCCCACAAGTAAAGCGCAAAAAATTCCCCATCAAATTTTCTCGCCAAACTTGAACATCGCTCGGGACTTTCAATACTGCCGGGGTAAAGTTCCAAATATATTTTATATTTGATTCAATCAAAAATTCCGCTGTTTTTTGGGCACAATGCCTTGGAACAGTCAAAATCGCTATATCAACATTTAATCTTTCTGTTAAATTAGGTAATTTTGAAATATGGAAAATTTGTTTATTATTTACTGACATATCAACTTTTAAAGGGTCATTATCGAATAGCGCAAGAACATTCAATCCATAATTCGAAAAATTATCATATTTTGCAAGAGCCAACCCTAAATTACCGGTGCCAACTATAAAAACATCTTTAATTTTTTCAAAACCCAATGTTTTTTCAATAATTTCTTTTAATTCTTTTACATTATAACCGACTCTGCATTTGCCCATATTGTTTAAAAGATTGATGTCCCTTCTTACCTGAGAAGCATCTATTTGCAACAAGGCAGCAATTTGCGGGCTTGAAATGCTTTCAATATCCTGCTCAAGATAATCAATCAATATACAATGATATAAAGTTAATCTATTTATTACTTTAGATGATATTTTCATTTTAATTCCTTTTAATAGAATTTTACCATGAGAAGCATACAAAACCACTCATTAGATATCTTTACTGCACTCAAGGTACTCTGCCAACTTCTTAGAAGCATTTTTGGGATTATTTAGCGTAGCATTACCAGCTATACAGCCACCTTCGCAGCACATTACTTCTACAAGATTTCCATCTTGAGCTTTTTGTTCTTTAGCCATTTTTTTTAGTATTTTTATAGAGTCTTTTGTTAAACCATTTATACACAAAGGCATAACTTTTTCGGAATGATTACTTGCATGTTTGACAGATTGTGCCACACCACCAGAAATCCCAAAATTTCTACCTTGCCTTGATGCCTCTTTTTCAAAAGAACTTTCTTCACAATTCAAAATATCAATTTTTTTACCAATGAATAATGCTCCAAGTTCCTCATAATTTATAACAAAATCCACATCTTTATTTTCCAAACCTTCTATACGTTTGGCTACACAAGGACTAACAAAAACAGTCGTAGCATCAGGGATTTCTCTCTTAATAATTTCTGCAGTGTAATACAGAGGTGTTTTTGTGCTTGACACAAATGAAGTTATTTCTGGCAAATGTTTTTTTGAAAATTCATTGTAACCAGCACAACATGACGTTGTCATAAAATTGGCTCCGTCTTGAATTTTCTCATCAAATTCAACGGCTTCTTTCAAAATGGTAACATCAGCACCCAATGCAACCTCATACACATCAGCAAAGCCCGCTTTTAGAAACGCTGATTTTAGCTGAGAAATACTTCCCGGGAACTGCCCAACTATTGAAGGAGCAATCATAGCGACAACTTTTTTTGCAGAATTAATATTTTTTAGCACATCAACGATTTGGCTTTTTTCATGTACTGCCCCGAATGGACAGGCAGAAACACACTTCCCGCAACTAATACATTTATCAAAATCTATTTTAGCAATTCCGATTTCATTTTTGGCAATGGCATCTACAGGACAAGAATCTTCGCAAGGAATTTTGATTTTTACAATTGCGTTATATGGACAAGCCGATATACACATTTTGCAGTTTTTGCATTTTGCTGCATCTATAATTGATTTATTATTTATAATATCAATTGCTCCAAACTTGCAACTGCTTTGGCAGGGTCTTGCTACACAACCCTGACACAAATCTGTAACATAAATGCTGCTTGGGGTGCATCCCTTACAAGCAGCATCCAAAATAGTTAAATGCGGAGGTTGAATATTTTCTCTAAGCAGAGACTGTTGGGCATAAGAAGATAAAGATAATTCATCAAGATTATCTTCTATCGAAAAACCAAGTCCTGCAATAGTTCTATCTCTCAAAACAGCTCTTTCTTTGTGTATGCAACACCTAAAAGAAACTTCGGAGCCTTTTGGCCTCATCTTAAAAGGAATCAGCCTTATTTGTTCTTCAAAATCACCTGATTCAAAGGCCTTAACGATTCTTATCAAAATTTCCTTCTTTAAATGTGCTGCTTGATTATTTTTTTCCATTATTTAGATTCTTCTCTATTGCTTCTAAAACTTTTTCAACTGTCGCTTCAAAAACGATATCCTCATTCACGGTTACATAAGGGGCTCTTGAATATTCCCAATCAATCGTGCACAAGCTAAGACAAGGACTTCCTGATACTTTGACCGAATCGCCATATTTTTCAGGAACTATTTCCATCAATGCCTGCAAATGCCCTGACCCCATGACAAAACAGCTTGTTCCTAGACAAATTTTTACTTCTACTTGATTCATAATTTCTCCTTTCACATATATTGTAATTTTACTTTTTTCATATATTTTTTTTCCAACAAATCAGCCATTTTTCTTACTATATTTTTCCTGATTTCAATTTCAACTGGCAAACTAGGATCATAATGAGCCTGATTTAATTTGGCGCCTATCATAAAATCTATACAATCACTGTCGAATAAAAACTTCATTAATTCGCCTGCTGCATCATCCGGTATTGTCGCTATATTTTCTTCCAAATACTCAACCGTTTTTGTCAAAGTCAAAATCCCTTCTGTTGTTAAATCAATTCCATCCATAAAAGATGTAGCTGGCAAATTCCCTTTATTTTTTGAAAAATCAGTTTTAATTTCAAGATTCAATTCACGCGAAATTAAATTAGCTGTTGTCCCACCACAAATAGCTTTTTTGCCTTTAAAGTCGGAAAAAATCCTACAATATTCTTTATCTTTATTTTGATGATAGGGAGGACCTGTAAAAATAAGTGATTTTCTGGGTTCACGATAATAAATTGCACAACATGAAATATCATCTTTCGCCTTTTTATCTACTTCCATCAATTCTGCTTGCTTTACGATGTATTTTGATAAATGCCGACTAGAAATAGATGGCTCTTTTTCTAACTTTTCTAAAACTATATTAATCAATCCGCTCCGTCTTAAGCCAAGCCTGAATTTAGGATTCCCCAAGCCTGCCTGAGTCACTCCATCAGAACAAAAAATAAGCCGGTCATTTTGCTTAAGATTTATTTTATAAATATGCATTTTTCTATTCGCAAAAGTCTTTGATGTCAGAATTGAATATTCAGGATTCAGAATTTCTCCATCTCTTATCCATAAAAAATCCGGATTGCCTTCTTCCACGATTTTGACATCACCATCCTCATTGCAATCAATAGCTGAAAACGTTGAATAACTTATTCTCCTTATTTTGCAAACAGGCAGTGAATTCATAATAATTTCGCAAGATTTTTTTATATTGCTTTCAGCTTCTATAAATTTCAAAAGCATTGTGGCTGTCATGGAAGCAAGGATATTTGCCTTAATTCCACTGCCTAAACCATCTGATAAAACAGCAATTAATCGTCCTTCTTCCGGATATCTTTTTGATAAAAAATAATCCCCATAGGCATTTTGATTATATTTTTTTTGCTGGGTACAATCAATGTCTATGAACACTCTTCTTCATCCTTGTCCTTATCAAATCCTTGGGCAATAGAGCTCAACAGTAATTCTGTCTCCACCATATGTTCTCCCAAAAGACAAGCTATATCTTGAACAATTGCAATATTTTTAGAAATAACTTCTTGTGCTTTATGAGCTATTTTTTCTCTGTTCATCTCGCTTCTTGTCACATCTGTTATTACTGCCCCAACTAGTTCATTCTTTTCTATTACAAATGCTGTAATATCATAAAGCCTGTTTTTAACAGGAAATCTTTCTTTATGAATATCTTTTCCACTTTTTAAGGCTGGCTTTAAAACATCCGAAAAATCAATGATTCTCTCCAAGGAAGCACCGACTAACCCGTCTTGTCTTGCTGCAAAAACATCATACATTTCTCCGCAAAACATCCGCATAAAGGCATTATTTGATTCAATAATCTTTAAATCATTATCAAACATAACAACTGCCGATGGCATACTTCTCAGCATTGCAGCAGCTTTTCTCATTGCAATTTTTCGCATATACGAAACACACATCGAAGGTTCAGCCTCTTTTTCAATCAAGGCTTTTGCCAAATCCCTGCAAGTAGGATAACCACAACCACCACAATTCAACTCATCTTCTTCTTTGTGTTTACCTATTTTTTTCATCGCTGCAATAATATCAATTAAAGGATAATTATTATTGGTTATTGGCTGTTCATTATAATCCAAACTACAAACTATCTCGGGTTCTGACGGAATTTCATCTCGGTATTTGATATTGTTCAAAATATTAGATATAGCAAGAACATCAGGTTTTTTGGTAGCAGAACAAGGCCCTGATACACAACCTCCATCACAACCTAATGCTTCTATAAAAATTTTTTTCTTTAATGTTGAAGCATCAAGGCCAGTTAAGGCTTTTTCAAAAGATTCTAATGAACTGACATTAAGCAATTGTATATCATCGTCCACCCCTGCTTTTCTTATAGTTTCATTCATTCCGCCCTCTATTGGGTATAATGCTCCTTCAAAAGCGGTATTAGGAACAAATTTATTATTTTTATCCTTTTTTAATTTACCCAAATCGATATAATCATCTTCAATCCAGAACTTAAGTTCTTCAAAAGTAATTGACACATCTATCAAATCGGGATTCCTATCGGCTTCATTCTTTTTAGCAATACAAGGACCTATGAACACAACCGCAATATTATCTCCATATTTTTCTTTCAGCATCTTTGCATGAGTCAAAGCAGGAGAAGCGATGGGAGTGATGTTTTTTGTAAATTCACTCATGTATAATCTTACATAATCAACAATAACAGGACAAGCACTAGAAATAAAAAGACCTTTTTCTGATTCATTGAGTATCTGTATTGTTCTTATAGATACCTCTTGAGCCCCAAGTGCGGTCTCACTGACTTCTGCAAAACCCAGTTTTTTGAGAAGGGTTATTATTCTTTCTGCAGAATAATCAAAAACACCGCTCCATGTGGGGGCTAAGGAGGCAAAAACTTGTTTTTTAGCTCTGAATAGATTTTTGACTTTTTCTATGTCATTCCGAAATCTTTTGGCATTAGCAGGGCAAGCTTTTACACAACTTCCGCAGGCAATGCATTTTTCACTTATTACAGAAGCATGACCATTTTCGATTTTAATAGCTTTTGAGTGACATTCTCTAACACATTTATAACAATCATGGCATTCATTTTTGAGAGTATACACAGGATACAAATTATTCATTGTCAAAAATCTCTTTCAAAATTTCCAAAGTAACATTTTGATATTCTTGTCCATCTATAACTATATTGGGACCAATAGAGCATTTATTTTCACATCTTGAACCAAAAAGTTCTATTTTTGTACTCAGATTATTATTTTTAATATAATTTTCAATAAAATCCAGATTATTATTATTACCCCTGGCAAAGCAAGAACTTCCCATGCAGATTTTTATTTGTTTTATCTCTTTCATACTCTTCTCCTTTAAAAACAGGAGGGGAACCATACAAAACAGTTCCCCTTGAAATAGAGTTATTTATACTGCTCCGGTGAAAGCCTTAAGATAGATATCTTTCATATCACTCATCAAAGGATAAACAGGATTAGCACCAGTGCATTGATCATCAAACGCAAGTTCCACTAACTCATCGAGCTTCTCGTGGAATTCTTTTTCAGATACACCAGCATCCTTGATAGAAAGAGGTATTTTAAGCTCTTTTTTCAATTCAGTTATCGCATCCAAAAGCATTTGCACTTTTTGGTCATCGGATTTGCCTTCACAATTAATGTCCATATTGTCTACAATTTGTCCATATTTTGCTTTAGCATTAGGGTATTTATATTGGGCAAAAGCACATTGTTTTTTAGGACAATCTGTAGCATTGAACCTAATTACTTGATTAATAAGCAAAGCATTCGCAACACCATGAGGCAAATTAAATGCTGAACCAAGTTTGTGTGCCATAGAGTGGCAAATTCCCAAGAAAGAATTTGCAAAAGCCATACCGGCTAAAGTAGAAGCGTAATGCATTTTTTCTCTTGCAACAGGATCTTCTTTGCCGTTTTTGTAAGAACGAGGCAAGTATCTAAAAATAAGCTTAATAGCTTCTAGCGCATTTGAATTCGTGAAGTTTGTTGCCAGTGCAGACACATACGCCTCAATAGCGTGAGTCAAGGCATCAATACCAGATGCAGCACACAATCCAGCAGGCATTGTATCAACAAAATTCGGGTCAATAATTGCCATATTTGGCGTCAGTGCATAATCTGCTATCGGATATTTGATATGATTGCTGTCATCTGTAATTACAGCAAACGGAGTTACTTCAGACCCTGTTCCTGATGTGGTAGGTATTGCAACCATTTCAGCTTTTTTGCCAAGTGCAGGAATATCACAGATTCTTTTTCTGATATCTAGGAATCTCATAGCAATATCTTCAAAGCTAGTATCAGGCTGTTCATACATTAACCAAATAATTTTGGCAGCATCAATAGGAGAACCTCCACCAAGAGCTATGATTACATCAGGCTCATAGGTTTTGACCATCATTAACGCTTCTTTTACAGTAGAAATAGTAGGGTCAGGCTTAACATCAAAGAAAATCTGATAGTCAACGCCTATTTCTTCAAGGACATTAGTCACATTATAAACGGTCCCTGAATTGAATAAATATCTATCAGTAACTATAAAAGCACGTTTTTTGCCCTTCAATTCTCTCAAAGCAAGGTCAGTAGCCCCTCTTTTGAAATAAACTTTTGGCGGAACTCTGAACCACAACATATTTTCTCTCCTTTCGGCAACAGTTTTATAGTTTAATAAATGCTTTACTCCAACATTTTCGCTGACAGCGTTACCGCCCCAAGAACCACAACCCAAAGTCAAGGAAGGCTCCAGGCGAAAATTATATAAATCGCCGATTGCACCGTGGGATGCAGGGCTATTTACCAAAATTCTTCCTGTTGGCAACTTTTTAGCGAAAGCGTCAACTCTTTCTTTTTTGCGCTCATCTGTATACAAAACAGAAGTGTGACCTGCTCCGCCAAGTTCTACAAGCTCATATGCTTTTTGTACAGCATCATCAAAGTCTTTTGCTTCATAAAGAGCCAAAACAGGAGATAATTTTTCGTGAGCAAATTCTTCATTTAAGCAAATATCTTTTGTTTCCCCAACCAAAACCTTGGCTGTTTCAGGAACTTCAACACCTGCCATTTGTGCAATTTTGAAAGCAGATTGCCCAACTATTTTGGCATTTAGAGCGCCTTCAATAATTATCGTTTTAGCGACTTTTTCTCTTTCTTTTTTATTAAGAATATAAGCACCACGGTACTCAAGCTCTTGCTTCACTTGCTCATATACTTCTTTAACAGCAATGATTGACTGTTCTGATGCACAAATAACACCATTATCAAAAGTTTTTGACATCAAAACTGAAGACACCGCCATTTTTACATTAGCAGTTTCATCAATAATTGCAGGAGTATTTCCAGCACCAACTCCCAATGCAGGTTTACCGGAAGAATAAGCAGCTTTGACCATTCCAGGGCCACCAGTAGCCAAAATGAAATTTATGCTCGGGTGTTTCATCAATTGACTGGAAAGATCTACTGACGGAATATCAATCCATCCAATTATATCTTCAGGAGCACCGGCTTTGATTGCAGCCTCCAACACAACTTTGGCGGCGGCAATTGTCGCATTTTTTGCTCTTGGGTGTGGAGAGAATATCAATCCGTTTCTTGTTTTTAGGCAAATTAATGATTTAAAAATTGCCGTAGAAGTCGGGTTTGTAGTCGGGATTACGCCAGCAATTAGCCCCAAAGGCTCAGCCACAGTCTTAATTCCGTTAACTTTGTCTTCTTTAATGATTCCGCAAGTTTGAAAATTTTTATATTTGTTATAAATATATTCAGATGCAAAATGGTTCTTAATTACTTTATCTTCAACAATACCCATACCAGTTTCTTCAACTGCCATTTTTGCCAAAGAAATACGTGCATTGTTTGCCGCCAAAGCTGCAGCTCTGAAGATAGCATCTACTTTTTCCTGGGGGAAATTTGCATAAATTTTTTGAGCTTTTTTGACCCTTTCGATTAACAAATCTAATGCTTCAGCATTATCAACAAGCATTGGTTGATTAAAAGATTTTTCTAATTTTTCAATTTCTTTTTTTGTTTTTACTGTCATTTTTGTAGCCTTTCTTTAATCGTGATTTACTTCACTATTAAGACTATAAATTTAAAATAAAAAAAATGCAAGCAGATTTATTTTCCCTCGTAAACAAAAGTTTACAGACATTAAACGTATTGCCTTAAAGTCAAGTTAATTGTTAATATTTTCACTATTCAAAGGTTTTTTAAATTATAGTGTGCCCGATTGTCAAGACATATTTTTCAGAGGTTGCTTAAATTCCAAGGTATGAATTTGTTTCGGCAGGTTAGCAAAATAGATTTTATCTGGTGTCGAGTAATTAAGGGAAGAATGGAATCTTCTTGAGTTGTAAAATTCTACATACTGAGATGTTTTCAATTTTGCGTCGAACACATTGAAATAGTTGTGAAGAAATACACTTTCATATTTGTAAGATTTCCAATATCTTTCAATGAAAATATTGTCCAAAGCTCTACCCTTACCGTCCATACTGATTTTTACGCCATGAGCTTTTAAGATATTAGTGAACTCATCACTTGTGAAGGTTCTGTTGCATTAACTATAAAAAAGTAGGATTAAGATTTTCTTTTTCCTGAATTTTTTAAGCAACTAACTTGTGAAACTCTTGAAATACCAATTGGGCATAGTTATCCCTTGTTTTGTCAAATTCCTTTCGCAAAGCGTGGACAATTTCTATTCCGTACAAAGTTTTTTCTGCTGTCTTAAAGCTCTTGAAACCCAGTGCCTGCTTGAATTTTTGCTTTATTTTTCTGTGGTCTTGCTCAATTCGATTGTTTAAATATTTTGATGTCCGAATTTCAAATTTATCTTTATTTTTCAATTTATTATTTGCAAAATTTGCGGCAGATATGTTGCTACCGCTCAAATCCATCGTGATTTTTCCAGGATTGCCATGTAAATCTATCGCATCAATCAAAAATTTCTTTGCAGCTCTTAAATTCCTTTTTTCGCTCAGATAAAAATGCACGGTTTTGCCCGATTTATCAACAGCTCTGTACAAATACACCCAAGTTTTATTAACTTTTATATAGGTTTCGTCCAAAAACCAACTTTTGCCGATTAATCTTTTTCTTTTTTTGAAATTATATATAAGTTTTTCAGAAAAAACCTGAACCCATCTGTATATCGTAGTATGGTCGACCCTGAGACCTTGCAATCTGAGGTTAAATTCAATTTCTCTGTAACTCATTCTCACATTTAAGTATAAAAATATGCTTGAAAATATTATTCCTGCAGTATTCCTGTATCGTTTAATTTTCATCAATTTTTGCTCCAAAAAAGTATAATCTTTACTATTTTCTTGTCAGCAAAATATTTTTTCAAGTTTTTCTATAGTTAATGCAACAGAACCAAAGGAAGCTATCACCTTGTGGGGAAAGCTTTTGATATTATTTCTCCCGATTTGGATTACAAGATACTGTACATCGAAGCCCTTTTATCAAAACTTTTTTCAACTGCTATAAGGTACGACAAATCATTGTTTATTCATGTTGATACAAGAAAAAGGAAAAATTTCGCAGTGAAAGGATGGTCGGTAAACAAATGATAGATATTAAAAAACTCGATAACTTAAAAACTTACTGCATCTACGTTATAGGTTCAGGATTGATTTCAAAGCTTATACAAAAAGTTTCAAAAAAAGAAACCGAAAAACTATCAAACCTGAATCTTGATAAAACAGCTACGCATGTTGCAATGCTGTATTTTACAGATGATTGGTATATTTTTGAATCCCACGCAAAGTATACAGGGACAAGAAAAATTCTCTTTACAGATTGGATGAAAGATGAAAAACAGAAAGAAATTTTTTGTTTTGAACACAATTTTGATGTGCAAATTATGGAACATTATATAAAATTCAATCCCGGATATTCAATAGCAGATATTAGCAGATTTGCTTTTGATAATTTTACTAATGCCAAGCCCCAAGATATTTTCAATAATAACCCGGGGATTGTTTGTTCCGAGTACGCAGCACTTTGCACCATTTCAAACAGCAAAAACATCTGCGATTTTTTTGAGTTGCCGACTTTTCAAATCAAGCCATTACATTTTCAAATCTTGGGAGGAATAAAATGATTTTTAAAAAATTAATTCAAAAATTTAATATGTCAGACACGCCACTTGAAGAAAAATTTGAAACAGCAAAAATGATTGTAGCAAAATTTGATTTTGAAACGTGCGAACAAATTTCTGAAGAAGAATTAAAAATATCAACCCAGGCAATTTTATTCATCATCTTTATATCCCACGGACTTCCTCCTACTACATCTTTATTCTTTTCAGAAATACTTGCAGATGTCATCATATGCAAAATTAAAAAAGCAGAAGAGATTTTTAATTTTTTAAAAGCTAAATATGTGTCTGAATGATACGAAATACAAGACTTTTCCGAGTATTGAGTTGAAGTTTGACACTTTCAGGGTAAATTGACAGTGTTACAAGAACAAAGGAGATAAAAACAATGGATATCGCTTACGGCACAAAGGTTTACGACCACAAAAAACAAAGTATCGGATTATTGATATCAACATGGGTCAATGTTTACGCTGACGGAAAAGTAGACTTCGCAACCTGCGTTGATGCTAAAGGAAATAAATACAATACGGCGATGGATAACATAACCCCGATTGAAGAATAAAAAAGTGGTTGTGGGCACAATTTGCCCCCAACCTAAACCATTGTTAATAAAGAGTTTAGGAGGATTGAAATGTCAAAATTAAAAGAAGTAACAATTGAAAAAATCACTTACACTTCAAGCAGTCAGTCAATAAGTTACAGAGAGATTTATAAGCTTGAAGACAAAAAAATCAAACTTGAAATAAAATCTGACGGATACAAAAATCAATGCTACGCAAAAGCATATTTCCTGAAAGAAAGTGAATGGATTTTGATTTATACAACCCCGTATAGCCTGATGAAAACTCCTGATAATTTGTATTATCAACGTGAGTATAAAAATAATCCTCAAAAAGCGGAAGCAGAATTTAAATCTGATATTCAAGAACTCAAAAAACAAATCAGAACCATATTATTCTAAAGAAGGGAACAAAAAATGACTAAACTTGAAAAAATAACTCATATTCCATTAGACAGGATTTTTAAAGACGAGCATTTTAATGATTGGCTTTCTGAAAACACAGATGAAGTAAAAAATGCTCTGAAAATTCAGGAGTGGGAATTAGAACAAAAGAATAAAGATAACACAGAATTTATTTTTGCCGATTTTGATAATCGTAAAAAAATATTTGTTTACTGCGATATGGGTAGATTTCAAGAAGAGAATCTACTTGAAATTTTAGCAAAAGTTGATAAAGGATACAGAGTTGTTTGGATTTTGGAAAGACCTAATGACAAAGCCATTTCAGCTTTGATAAATATCAATATGCTTGCAGGTAAAAAATTCATAACATTAATGACCGCTCAAGCCTACAAAATCGGGGATTCAAAACCAGTTATTGAATTTAGAGAACATTAAAATACAAAGTCCTTCAAGCTGTAATCCTTTCACTTCAAGCGTTTAGGATGGGGGCAAATTGTGCCCATAACCTCTGAAATCTTTACAACACACTTGCACACATTGCGACTATTTTCCTTTCTTTGGAGCTAACATCACACGTGTTAGATAATACAGGAGGAAAACTATGCAGGACAAAGAACAGAAACCTATAAAACCAAACGGTGATGAAGCTTTTGCAATTCTTGAATATATTTCAATGGAAGATTCCACCATTAAAAAAATTATTACAGTTCTTGCAAAAACTCAAATAGACTGCTTCTTAAAATGGATTGATGATTATGCCGAAAAACTCGGAATCACACAAGAAGAAGCATTGAATCAAATTATTGAAGAAAATAAATAATAATCCATTTATCCCTAAATCTCCCGAAAGTTCTTTTCGGGATTTTATTTGTTTATTAATAATATTGTAAACTTGCCTTTGCGTTAAACCAAAAGCTATAGTGTGCCCGTTTGTCAAGACATATTTTTTACAGATTGCTTAAATTCCTGAACCTCTTTTGGAAGATTTTTGAAATAAATCTCATTGGGAGTTTTGTAATTCAGCGAAGAATGAAATCTCCTCG